>Ga0180009_10004479_pt1 | contig 15385 bp, 11 predicted proteins | sample OS_PC_MetaG_FD_123537 | JGI IMG/M metagenome (GOLD analysis project Ga0180009, IMG submission 123537) | Groundwater microbial communities from the Aspo Hard Rock Laboratory (HRL) deep subsurface site, Sweden - OS_PC_MetaG | ecosystem: Environmental > Aquatic > Deep subsurface > Groundwater...
TCAACACCTTGGTGATGGCTGCCGTCAACGTGGTCTTCCCGTGGTCCACATGTCCGATTGTGCCTACGTTTAAATGCGGCTTCGATCGATCAAATTTTTCCTTTGCCATTCCTTACCTCCTCGATGGGCTGTTCATTTAACTCTTTTTACACTCATTGAGAAAATATTCTGCCCTCGATGCGGGCGATTATCTTTTCCTGTACCTGCTCCGGTACCGGCTCATAGCTAAAAAATTCCATGGAGAAAAGGCCCCGTCCCTGCGTCATGGTTCGAAGCGCCCTGGCATATCCGAACATGGTTTCCATGGATACGATTCCATGGATGACCCGGGATCCTCCGCGGACATCGATACCCTCAATCCGGCCCCGGCGGGAGTTGATATCACTGACGACATCTCCCATGTATTCATCGGGGCAGACGACCACCAGCCGCATCACCGGTTCCAATATCACCGGCCCCGCTTCCAGGGCGGCGTTTTTAAAGGCGAACGACCCGGCGATTTTGAAAGCCAACGGGGTTGAATTCTCCTGGTCGAAGGATCCGCCTGTTAATGTGGCTTTGATATCGGCGCAGGGAAATCCGGCCAGGATTCCCCCTTCCATAGCCTCTCTGACACCGGTCTTAACGGCATCGATGAACATGTTGGGAACTTCTTCCTTGTCCGCCTGATTGACAAATTCAAATCCGGAACCCCGATCAATCGGTTCGATATGGATCCGGCAGTGTCCGTACTGGTTCTTTCCGGCGATATGCCTGTTGTACGTCCCTTCTCCCCGAGCGCTCCCTGTGATGGTTTCCTTATAGGCCACCTGAGGTTTACCCAGTTTGGCCTGGATTTTGAACTCTCTCCTCATCCGGTCCATCAGAATATCGAGGTGCAGCTCTCCCATTCCATAAACAAGGGTCTGCCCGGTGTTGGGATCCTGGGCCACCTTGAATGTGGGATCTTCCTTGGCCAGTTTGTCCAGCGTTTCTGCCAGCTTACCGTGTTCCGCACGTGTTTTTGGCTCGATGTAGGCGGATACGACCGGTTCGGGAAACGTGATGGGCTCAAGGACAATGGGCCGGCTTCGCAGGCAGATGGTATCTCCCGTTGAAAAATTTTTCATGCCCCCGAGGGCGACGATATCTCCCGCTCTCGCCTCGTCGACTTCCGTTCTCTTGTTGGAATGCATCATCAACAGCCGGTTGAGCCTCTCTTCGGTGTCTCTGGTTGAGTTGTAAATGGTGGATCCGACTTTGACCATTCCGGAATAGACGCGCACAAAGGAGAGAGTGCCGAGAAAGGCATCGTTCATGATTTTATAAACGAGAGCGGAGAAGGGTTCCGCATCCGACGGTTGGCGGATCACCTCTTCACCCGTGCGGGGATGAACACCTTTGACGGGAGGAATATCGTCAGGGGACGGAAGATAGCGGACAACCGCATCGAGAAGGGGGTGAACACCCTTGTTCTTGAAAGACGCTCCCATCAGGACGGGAACGATCTTTTGCTTGATCGTCCCTGCACGGATTGAGCGGATGATATCACCGGCGGAAATATCCTCTTCACCGAGGTATTTTTCCAGCAGTAAATCATCAATATCGCTAAGCTTCTCAATCATTGTATTTCTCTTTTGCAGGGCTTCGTCCCTATACTTTGAGGAAATATCTCTTACTTCAAATGTTGTTCCTGATACGTCCTGTCCCCAATCAATCTCCTTTAAATGAATGAGGTCGATAACCCCTCGGAAGCCGTCTTCCAGGCCCATGGGGATCTGAACGACCAACGGGTCGGCATTCAGGCGTTCCCGCAATTCCTCGACCGCCTTGTCGGGGTCGGCGCCGATCCGGTCCAGCTTATTGACATATACAATCCGCGGAATGCCGTAGCGATCCGCCTGTCTCCAGACCGTTTCCGTCTGCGCTTCCACACCTCCGACGCTGCAGAGGATGACAATCGCACCATCCAGCACTCTCAGGGAGCGCTCAACCTCAACCGTAAAGTCAACGTGCCCGGGAGTATCAATGATGTTGATCTGATGGTCTTCCCAGTAACAGGTTGTTGCGGCGGATGTTATGGTGATGCCGCGCTCTTGCTCCTGAGCCATCCAGTCCATAACCGCCGTACCGTCATCAACTTCTCCCATCCGGTGCGTGATTCCGGTAAAAAACAGGATGCGCTCCGTTGTGGTGGTCTTTCCCGCATCGATATGCGCCATAATTCCGATGTTTCGAAGGCGCTCGATCGAATGCTTCGGCGACAAAATTTTTCTCCATTGCGTTTAAAAAGAACCACACCACTTTTAAAGTCTCCCAAAAACTACCATTTATAGTGAGCAAAAGCTCGGTTGGCGTCCGCCATCTTGTGCGTGTCTTCCTTTTTTTTGATGGCTCCGCCTCGATTGTTTACCGCATCCATAATTTCGTTCGACAGTTTTTCGATCATGCTTTTTCCCGAACGCTCCCGGGAGAACCGAAGAATCCATCGAATGGCCAGCGTCAGGGAACGGTTGATCGGCACTTCGATGGGAACCTGATAGGTGGCGCCCCCGACCCGTCGGGATTTGGTTTCCAGTACGGGCCGCACATTTTCAACGGCCTTTTCAAACGCCTTGAGGGGATCATCCTTGGCTTTTTCCCTGATATGATCCATGGCGCCGTAAACGATCTTTTCGGCCGTACTCTTTTTCCCTTTTTTCATGATCAGGTTGATGAACTTGGAAATCAGCGTGCTGTTGTACTGATGATCGGGCTTCAGCTTCTTTCGTTTAACAATTCCTCTTCGGGGCATTGGTCACTCCTTCATCCCTACTTCTTTTTCTCTTTCGGCTTTTTTGATCCGTATTTGGAACGGCCTTGATTTCGATCCTGGACGCCTTCGCAATCCTGGGTTCCCCGGATGATGTGATATCGCACTCCCGGCAGATCCTTGACCTTGCCGCCTCTGATCATGACGATGGAGTGCTCCTGCAGGTTGTGCCCGACTCCGGGAATATAACCGGTGACCTCGATATTATTCGTCAGCCTGATACGGGCCACCTTACGCATGGCCGAGTTCGGTTTTTTCGGCGTGGTTGTAAAAACACGCGTACAGACTCCCCGTTTCTGCGGGCAACGCTCAAGGGCAGGAGACTTGCTCTTTTCCTTTTTGGTCACTCTGCCTTTTCGAACTAGCTGGTTGACTGTCGGCAATAAACTTTCTCCTCAAACAAATTTTCGTGTTTTAAAACCACTCCGATCCGCAAATAAATCCGGCGGGACGAATGAGTGGAGTTTAGCAAAACCAAATAGCTATGTCAAGGAATTAAAGGAAGTTAGATAAAATTCTAACTGGGAAGCTGAATGTCGATTTCTTCTTTCACTTCATCCTCTTTTTCATCAACAAGCTCCACGTCGTTGTAAAACCGATACCCGGTACCGGCCGGAATCAAACGGCCCATAATAATGTTCTCTTTGAGGCGCCGCAGATAATCCACTTTTCCGTACAGGCTGGCCTCCGTGAGAACACGGGTTGTTTCCTGAAAAGACGCGGCAGCGATAAAACTGTCCGTACTCAAAGCGCTCTTCGTGATCCCCAAAAGAAGGGGTCGGGCTTTGGCCGGACGGCCGCCCTCGGCAATAATCTTTTCGTTTTCCTCCTGAAAAGCAAACTTGTCGATCTGTTCATCCACAAGCAGCTCCGTGTCTCCGAACTCTTCCACCTTGACCCAGCGGAGCATCTGCCGAATGATGATCTCGATATGTTTGTCGTTGATGGCGACACCCTGAAGCCTGTAGACTTCCTGAACCTCGCGCAGAAGATATTCAGCCAGTTCCTTCTCTCCCAATACTTTAAGTATGTCATGGGGATTGACGGGACCGTCCATAAGGGGCGTGCCCGCTCGGACTTTTTCTCCCTCACCCACCGAAAGATGGGCACCCTTGGGAATGAAATACTCCTTTTCACCGCCCCGTTCGTTGTGGACGGTGATTTTCCGGTGACCGCGGACCAGGCCGCCGAACTTCACCACTCCGTCGATCTCACTGATAACGGCCGGCACCTTGGGTTTTCGGGCCTCGAACAGCTCTTCCGCCCGCGGCAGCCCACCGGTGATATCCTTGGTTCGGGCCGCTTCCCGCGGGATTTTGGCCAGGATGTTTCCGGCATGGACCTTGTCCTGGTCCTTGACTTCCATGTTGGCGCCGGAGGGAAGGAAGTATTTCCGCAGCACGACGGATTTGCCTTTTTCGTCCTTCTTGGTGGGATGGATGATCACCACCTGCGGCTGCATTTTTTCATCCTTGGGATCGGTGATGACCTGCGTGATGAGTCCCGTGAACTCATCCTGGACTTCCTCCATGGTCACTCCCAGAATGACGTCGTTAAACTTCACCTGACCGGATTCCTCGGTCAAAATAAAGGAGCTGAAGGGATCCCATTCGGCGAATCCCTGCCGGCTCTTGACTTCGTCGCCATCCTTGACCAGAACCTTGGCGCCGTAAGGAACCTGATAGTGTTCCATCTCCCGGCTCCGGTGATCCAGAATGGCGATTTTGGCGTTGCGGTTGACGACGATCAGGGTTCCCTCTTTATCAATAACGGAATTCAGATTGTTGAACTTGATGATTCCGTCATTTTTGGCTTCCAGCTTGGACCTCTCGGCACCGCGCATGGCGATCCCCCCAACATGAAAGGTCCGCATGGTGAGCTGAGTGCCGGGTTCCCCGATAGACTGCGCGGCGACGATGCCCACGGCCTCGCCCAGTTCCACCGGCATCCCTTTGGACAGGTCCCGTCCGTAGCACAGCTGGCAGACACCGCGGTTCGACTCGCAGGTGAGAAGAGACCGGATTTTTACTTTTTCGATTCCCACTTCCTCCATCTTCTGGGCGGTCTCCTCGGTGATCTCCTCGTTCATGTCCACGATCACCTCGCTGTTGTCGGGATGAAGCAACCTTTCCAGCGATGTCCGGCCCACGATACGGTCGATAAAAGGTTCGACCAGCTCTCCGTTTACAACGATGGCCGTGACATTGATCCCCTTGAGGGTGCCGCAGTCCAGCTCATCGATGATGACTTCCTGGGCGACATCCACCAGCTTCCTTGTCAGATAGCCGGAATTGGCGGTTTTGAGAGCCGTATCGGCCAATCCCTTGCGCGCGCCGTGTGTGGAGATGAAGTACTGCAGAACATTCAGCCCTTCTCGAAGGTTGGCGATGATGGGGGTCTCAAGAATTTCTCCCGAAGGCTTACTCATCAGCCCGCGCATACCTGCCAGCTGACGGATCTGCTGTTCGTTGCCTCGGGATCCGGAATCGGCCATGACGAAGAGCGGATTGAGCTTTCCGCCTTCAAAGCTTTCCTTACGCATCTGCTCGATCATAGTGGCCTTGACCTTGTCCGTGGTCGAGCTCCAGATCTCGATGACCCGGTTGAACCGCTCTCCCGCTGAGATGGTGCCGTCTCTGTAAAATTTCTCTATTTTCAGAACGTCTTTCTGGGCCTTTTCCACGAGTATGTATTTTTCATCCGGAATGACAAAGTCGTCGATACCAAGAGAAAAACCGGCGATGGTGGCGAACTTGAATCCCAGTTCCTTCATTTTGTCCAGCAGCACGATGGTCGGGGGCAGCCCCACGCTGAGGTAGGTGTAGTAGATCAGATTGGACACGCCCTTCTTTTTCATCATGCCGTTGATGAAGGGAATGCCTTTGGGAAGAACATCGTTCAGGATGATCCGCCCGGCCGTCGTCTCAATCAGAGTCCGCTCCATCTCCTTGATAGGACAGGTGAGAACGGCCTGATTATCATAAAAAGTGGCTAGGTTCATGAATCTTCCGCTGTAGCGGACCTTGATGATCGCATGAAGTGATATATGCTTGTTTTCGTAAGCCAAAAGCACTTCATGAAAGGAGGAAAATACGCGGCCTTCCCCTTTTTCCTTGTTTTTGGCAAGGGTCAGATAATAGGCGCCCAGAATCATGTCCTGGCTGGGAATGGCCAAGGGACGTCCGTTGGCCGGAGAAAGAATATTCTGCGTCGCCATCATGAGATTCTGCGCCTCGATCTGGGCCTCTACGGAAAGAGGGATGTGCACGGCCATCTGGTCTCCATCGAAGTCCGCATTGAAGGCGGCGCAGACAAGGGGATGGATCTGAATGGCCTTGCCCTCGACCAGTATGGGCTCAAAGGCCTGGATGCCAAGGCGGTGAAGGGTGGGCGCGCGGTTGAGGAGGATGGGATGCTCCCGGACGACTTCTTCCAGATAATCCCAGACCTCCGGTCTCTCCTGTTCGTGCCATTCCCGGGCCACTTTTACGCTGGGTACCAGCCCTTCCTTTTCCAGCTTGTTGAAGATGAAAGGTTTAAACAGCTCGAGGGCCATCTTTTTCGGCAGGCCGCACTGGTTCAACTTCAATTCCGGTCCGACCACAATGACGGAACGTCCGGAGTAGTCGACACGTTTTCCCAGAAGATTCTGGCGGAAACGTCCCTGCTTGCCGCGCAGAGCCTCGCTGAGGGATTTAAGGGGACGCCTGTTGGCGCCCAGGTGAACCCGCCCGCGCTTGCCGTTGTCGAAGAGGGCGTCCACGGCTTCCTGAAGCATCCGTTTCTCGTTGCGGATGATGAGTTCCGGTGCACGCAGCTCGATCAGCTTTTTTAACCGGTTGTTTCGGTTGATGACGCGGCGGTAGAGATCGTTGAGATCGGATGTGGCGAAACGCCCTCCGTCCAGACGGACGAGCGGACGCAGGTCCGGCGGGATGACAGGAATCACATCCAGGATCATCCATTCCGGACGGTTTCCCGATTGTTTCAGCGCCTTGAACACTCGAAGTCTCTTGGCATGGCGGAGTTTCCTCTGCTGGGAGGTTTCCGTTTTCATCCGCTCGCGAAGATGGACGGCCGCCTTGTTGATGTCGATCTTCTCCAGCAGTTTTTTAATGGCGTCCGCTCCGATGAGGGCCTCAAAGGAATCGCCGTACTTTTCCTGAGCTTCCTTGAACTCCTCTTCGCTCAGCAGCTGCATCTTCTTCAATTCCGTATCGGCGGGATCGAGGACGATGTATGACTCGAAGTACAGCACTTTTTCCAGGTCCTTGATGGACAGATCGAGAACGAGACCGATGCGGCTGGGAGTGCCCTTGAAAAACCAGATGTGAGCCACAGGAGAAGCGAGAAGGATGTGCCCCATCCGTTCCCTCCGGACTTTGGACCGGGTGACCTCGACACCGCAGCGTTCGCAGATAATCCCCCTGTACTTCATTCGCTTGTATTTGCCGCACAGGCATTCATAATCATTGATCGGCCCGAAAATCTTGGCACAGAACAACCCGTCTTTTTCCGGCTTGAATGTCCTGTAATTAATGGTCTCAGGCTTGGTCACTTCACCCCAGGACCAGCTCTTGATTTTTTCGGGAGAAGCGATGCTGATCCGGACGCGATCGAAGTCCGGTTTGGGTTTACCGCCTATGGTGTGCCTGACATCCATCACTCATCTCCTTTAAGGGTTTGGGGAACATCAATGCCCCAGGGAAGAACGTCCTCTTTTTCGGCTTTTTCCAGTTCAAAATTGAGACACAGGCTCTGAAGCTCCCGAATGAGAACATTGACCGATTCGGGCAGCCCCGGCTTAAAATCGAGGTCGCCTTTGACGATAGACTCGTAGATTTTGGCCCGACCTTCCACGTCATCCGATTTGGCTGTCAGGACTTCCTGAAGAGTGTAAGCCGCGCCGTAGGCCTCCAGCGCCCAGACCTCCATCTCTCCGAACCGCTGACCTCCGAACTGCGCCTTTCCTCCCAGCGGCTGCTGAGTGATCAGCGAGTAGGGCCCCGTCGAGCGGGCGTGAATCTTGTCGTCCACCAGGTGATAGAGTTTCATGATGTAGATAACTCCAACCGTCACTTCCTGGTCAAAAAGTTCACCGCTGATGCCGTCGAAGAGGGGCACCTTGCCGCTTTCAGGCAGGCCCGCCTTGACCAGAAGTCCCTTGATCTCCTTCTCCGAAATGCCGTCAAAGACCGGCGTCGAGATCCAGAGATCGAGCTCCTTGGCCGCCCATCCGAGATGGGTTTCCAGGATCTGGCCGACGTTCATTCGGGACGGAACACCCAAGGGATTCAGGACGATTTCCACCGGGCTGCCGTTCGGCAGGCGGGGCATGTCTTCTTCCGGAACGATCTTGGCGATGATACCCTTGTTGCCGTGACGTCCCGAGACCTTGTCCCCCACCGAAAGCTTCCGCTTCATCGCGATATAGACCTTGATCACCTGGATGACCCCGGGAGACAGCTCATCTCCTTTTTTGAGGATGTCCACCTTATCCTTGTGAATTCCCTTCAGGGCTTCGATCTGGCGCTTGACCTTGATATCGATATCCTTGATTTTCTTTTCCCGTTCAGCATTCGCCTTGAGTTTGAGCTTGGGAATATCCTTATCGGTCACCTGACTGAGAATTTTGGTCGTCAGCTTTGTCCCCGCCTTAAGGGTCATCTCCCCGGACTTAAACTCCTTGTCCAGGGTTTCACCATTCAGGATGACGCGGATCCGCCGGTTTTTCTCACCCTCCAGGATGGAGTTCTCATCGTCCAGGTTGCGCTTCATCTTGGCGATTTCATCCTGTTCGATGGACTTGGCCCGCATTTCTTTTTCAATCCCCCGGCGCGAAAATATCCGGACATCGATCACGGTGCCTTCAATCCCGGGTGAGCAGTACAGGGACGCGTCCTTGACATCGAGGGCTTTCTCTCCAAAGATCGCCTTGAGCAGCTTTTCTTCCGGAGACAGCTGCGTCTCCCCCTTGGGGGCTACTTTGCCGACGAGAATATCGCCGGATTTGACATGGGCGCCGATGCGGACGATTCCGCTCTCATCCAGATTCCTGAGCAGATTTTCGGGCACATTGGGAATGTCACGGGTGATCTCTTCGGGTCCCAGTTTGGTGTCCCTGGCCTCGATGGTTTCCTCGACGATGTGAAGCGATGTAAAAATATCGTCCTTGATCAACTTTTCGGAGACAACGATGGCGTCCTCAAAATTGTATCCCCGCCAGGGCATAAAGGCACAGAAAACATTGCGCCCGAGAGAGAGCTCTCCGTTGTCCGTGCACGAGCTGTCGGCCAGGATCTGTCCGGCGATGACGGCGTCACCTTTCCGGACGATGGGGCGATGGGTCAGGCATGTGTTCTGGTTGGTCCGCAGAAATTTAATGAGAAGATAGAGATCCGTTCCGACATCTACACCGGAACCGCCGTTGCCGCTCTCGTCCACACGGACAAGAATGCGCTCGGCATCAACAAATTCAACCACTCCGGACCGCCGACAGGTAATGACGTCTCCCGAACCTTTGGCCACCAAGTGTTCCATACCCGTGCCGACACGCGGAGCCTCGGGACGAAGGAGGGGAACGGCCTGCCGCTGCATGTTGGATCCCATGAGAGCCCTGTTGGCGTCGTCATGTTCGAGAAAGGGGATGAGGGAGGCGGAAAGGGAAACCAACTGCTTGGGGGAAACATCGATATAGTTGATCAGGTCCTTCGGAATGAGCTTGAAGTTGCCCATCTGCCTGGCCGAAATCAGATCCTTGGTGAAAAATCCCTTTTCATCCACGATCGCATTGGCCTGGGCGATATTGTGCTTCTCCTCTTCCCAGGCGGTGAGGTAAAAACAGAACGGCTCGACAACGGGCATCTGTTTTTTGCCCGCCTTCGTCATTTTACCGATTTCCTTGTCCAGCACTTCCCTTTCAATAACCTCACCTACTTTAAAGGATGATTTCCCGGAATGGAGGATCCGGATAAAATCCAGAACACGGCCTTTTTCCACTTTCCTGTAGGGCGTTTCGATGAAGCCGAATTCATTGACCTTGGCGTAACAGCTGAGGGATGAAATCAGTCCGATATTCGGACCTTCAGGAGTTTCGATGGGACAGATGCGGCCGTAGTGGGAATTCTGAATGTCACGGACTTCAAACCCCGCCCGCTCCCGACTCAGACCGCCGGGCCCGAGGGCGCTGAGCCGTCGTTTATGGGTCAGCTCGGCCAGACTGTTGATCTGATCCATGAACTGGGACAGCTGGGAGCTTCCGAAAAATTCCTTGAGGGCGGCGATGACGGGTTTGGAATTGATCAGGTCCTGCGGCATGGCCGAGGCCAGATCCTGAGAAATCGTCATTTTCTCCTTGACCGTCCGCTCCATTCGGGTCAAACCGATGCGAAATGCGTTTTCAACAAGTTCGCCGATGGACCGGACACGGCGGTTGCCCAGATGATCGATATCATCCACGCTGCCCGCTCCCACACGAAGTCCGAGCAGATATCGGATGACCTCGACAAAATCTTGGGGTTTGAGGGTTTTGTCATCCAAAGAGGTTTCCAGGTTCAACTTGATATTCATCTTCAGCCGGCCGATGCGGCTGAAATTGTACTTCTGCGGGTTGTAAAACAGATTCCGGAACAGGGTATGGGCGCTCTCCATTGTGTGTGGTTCACCCGGCCGCAGCTTGCGGTAGATTTCGGCCAGAGCTTGATTGGTGTCCTTGCAGACATCCTTTTTAAGCGTATTGACGATCACGAATCCGGCGGTGTTCTTGCTGTGCTCAGGAAAGAAGATCTCAAACGGTTCCGGCTGGCCGGCCAGCTGATCGAATTGGAGGTCGGTGATCTCGTCATTGGGTTTGGTGACGCCTTCGATTCCGGTCAAGGCATAAGCCTTTTTAAATTCCTTTTCAGCCAGGAGAACTTTTTCTATTTTCTTTTGCTTGAACGCTTCCAGCGCTTCCCTGGTTATTTTTTTATTGGCCTTGAGGATTACATCCTTGGAAGACGCGGAAACGACATCCTCACTCACGGTTTTTCCCAGAAGATGGTCATTCACTTCCCAGTTCAGCTTGCCGCCCACGGGCATTATTTTATGGGAGGTGTAGAAAATACGGAGGATATCCGGAGTGGCGCCGAATCCCAGCGCCCGCAGAAAGACGGAGATCAGAAATTTCTTCTTTCTGTCCAGACGGACATAGAGAAGCTCCTTGGCATCGTATTCGAACTCCACCCAGGCGCCGCGGTAAGGGATGATTTTTCCGACATGGAGCCCCTTGTGCTCCCCCGGCCGGAAAAAAACACCAGGCGAACGCTGCAGCTGGCTGACAATCACGCGTTCGATGCCGTTGAAGATAAAGGTGCCTTTATCCGTCATGAGCGGAATATCGCCGAAATAGACTTCCTGTTCCTTGATATGCTTCAAGCGCTTCGCTTTTGTGGCGGGATCCCTTTCCCAGCTGATGAGCCTCACCTTGATGCGCAAAGGCACGGAATAGGTGTACCCTTTCTGCAGGCACTCCATCGGGCTGTATTTCATCTTCAGATTGACCCTGTCGCCACAGTGTTCACAGACCGGAAGTTCAATTTTTCCGATGACGGAGCAGTAGGGGCAGATTTCGGTATCCGCCAGATCGGAGTCCGGCTGAAGGAGCGTTCCACAGCCTCCACAGCGGCGGCGGGAGTTTTCAACGCCTTTGAGCCGGCCGCACTTGCATTCCCAGTTGCCTATGGAATAGCTGATGAAATCCAGCTGCGTCGTCTCCTTGAAATCGGAGATGGGAAAAATATCCTTGAAGGCTGCATGCAGCCCGATATCCTTCCTTTCTTCGGGAAGCATCTTCATCTGGAGAAATTCCCGATAGGAGAGTCTTTGGATGTCCAAAAGATCCGGCATCGGAAAAACGCTCGAAATCTTGGAAAAATCTTCCCGTTGCCGATAGATGTTTGTTAATTCATGCATATTCGCGCTCACAGAAATGTTAGGTTATACAAACAGAAAAATGCCCCGCATGTTAAGGCGGAGCTTCCGGCCGAATGACGCAGAGATGCCCCTACTATCAAGACATCCCCGGCGTCCTCAATGAGGTCAGCCGGTTTTCCCCCGTTAAAAACAGTCCGGCCCTTATGATTCGAACTCAACTTACTGCAGTTCGACGATGGCCCCAACCTCTTCGAACTTGGCTTTAATCTCTTCAGCCTCTTCCTTCGATATGCCTTCCTTGATGGGCTTGGGCGCATTGTCGACCAGATCCTTGGCCTCTTTCAGGCCGAGGCTCGTGATTTCACGGACGGTTTTGATCACGTTGATCTTTTTGTCCCCGATTTCCTTCAAGATGACATTGAATTCCGTTTTTTCTTCTTCGGCCGCTTCCCCGGCCTGAGCGGCTCCCCCGGCAGCAGCCATAGGGAAAGCTGCAGCGGAAGCGCTGACGCCGTATCTCTCTTCGAATTCCTTGATATAGTCGGCAAGTTCCAATACCGTCAGATTATCCAGATGCTTAAAAAATTCTTCTTTCGTCACTTTACCTTTCTCCTTTTTAGCGTTGGCTTGCTTAGATTCCGTTTCTTTTTTGGTTACTTCAGCCATGGTCTTCCTCCACCCTTATGATTGTTCTTTCTGATCCTTCAGTTGAGCCAGCAGGTTGCCGAATCCACTGAGGGAAGCCCGCATCGCCCGCAGGAACTGCGTGAGCGGATAGGACATCATGTATCCCAATTTGGCCAGCAGCTCCTCACGAGATACCAGCTGAGCGATTTCATCAAACCGTTCTCCCGGAAAATATTGCCCATCGAGAAGTGCTGCTTTGACCACCAGCATTTTGTGCTGCGCCGAAAACTCCTTGATGATTTTGGCAAGTCCGACGGGGTCTTCTTTGGCAAAGGCGAGAGCCGTCGGGCCCTTGAAATGCTCCTGCAGCTCTTCGGGGTAGTCAGCCTTGAGAGACCTGAGGGCCAGCCGATTCTTGATGACTTCCAGGGAATAGGAATGATCCTTCAGCTGTTTTCTCAGTTCGGTCGCCCTGTTGACAGGCATTCCGGTGAAATTGATGAGATAAAAACTGCTGCATTCACTGAGCGCATGCTGCAGGTCCTTGACTTTCTGTTCCTTTTTCTCCCGATTGACACTCACTGTTCTCTCCTATTTGTCCAGAATGCTTTCAGACAGTTTCAGGGACGGGCTCATGGTCGTCGACAGGTACATGTTCTTGATGTATTTCCCCTTGGCGGCGGGAGGTTTGGCCTGAACGACGGCCTGGACGAAGGACTTGACATTGGCGATGAGCTGGTCGTCATCGAAAGACATCTTCCCGACCGCCGAGTGGATATTGGATGTCTTATCCACCCGAAATTCAACGCGCCCGGATTTGATTTCCTCTACGGCTTTTTTCACCTCAAATGTGACCGTTCCCGATTTGGGATTGGGCATAAGACCCTTGGGGCCGAGAATCCGGCCCAGTTTACCCACGCCGCGCATCATATCCGGAGTTGCGATGAGGGAGTCAAATTCGGCCCACCCTTTGGAAATCTTCTCGATCAAATCATCTCCGCCGACAGCATCCGCTCCGGCCTCTTCCGCTTCCTTGATCTTTTCTCCTCCGGCGATGACGCACACCCTGACCGTTTTTCCCGATCCGGCCGGAAGAACAACCGTTCCCCGGACCATCTGATCGGAATGCTTGGGATCAACGCCCAAACGCATGGCGATATCGACGGATTCGTTGAACTGAACAAAACTCATTTTTCTGAGAAGAGAAATGGCCTCCTCCAGTGCGTACTCCTCTTTTTCGACAAGGTTTTTCGCGTTGCTGTACTTTTTTCCCTTATTAGCCACTGACAATCTCCAATCCCATATTTTTCGCCGTGCCTTTGATGATGTTTTTGGCCGCTTCGATACTGGAGGCATTCAGATCCTCCATCTTCATCCGGGCGATTTCCGCCACCTGGGACTCCGTTACTTTTCCCACTTTTTCCTTGTTCGGCTCTCCCGAGCCCTTGGCGATTCCGGCCATTTTTTTCAGGAGGTAAGAGGCAGGTGGGGATTTCATGATGAAGCTGAACTGTCCTCCCTTAACAACCGTGATGACAACAGGAATGATCGTTCCCGGCTCCATTTTGCTTGTTTTATCGTTGAACTGCCGAACGAAATCCATGATGTTGACATTGTGCTGACCGAGTGCAGGGCCTACGGGAGGAGCGGGGCTTGCCTTCCCCGCTTCGATCTGCAGCTTGACCATCGCTATAACTTCTTTTTTGGCCATGTGTCCTCCTAAATTTTTTCCACCTGAAGGAATTCCAGCTCCACCGGGGTTGAACGGCCGAAAATGGTCACCAGAACTTTGAGCGTACTTCGCTCCGGATTGACCTCTTCCACGAGCCCGTTAAAATTAAAGAAGGGTCCGTCGATGATACGGACAGCCTCTCCTTTTTCAATGGAATGTTTGGGTTTCGGTTTTTCTGAAGTGGTTTCCATATGTTCGACGATTTGACTGACTTCGTCTTTGTTGAGGGGAGTCGGATTTTTCCCGGAACCGACAAATCCCGTCACTTTAGGAGTATCCCGAATGATCAACCAGTTTGCATCCGTCATTTCCATTTCGATCAAAATATATCCGGGATAGGATCGTTTGGTGGAGACAACTTTTTTCCCACCTTTGATTTCCACAACTCCCTCAGTGGGGATGATAATCTGGCCGATCTGGTCTTCAATACCTAATTCAGAGGCACGTTCTTGGATGGATTCCGACACAAACTTTTCAAATCCTGAATAAGTATGAATCACGTACCAGTTTTTAGCCATTTTTTATTCTCGGGCGATTTTAAAATATCGCTTCAATCCGTTTGATGGCCCATGAAAAAATGATGTCCATCAAAAAAAGATAGAATCCAAAAAAAAGCGTTGCAAAAATCACGGCCAGGGTCGTGTTGTAGACCTCCTTGCGGGAAGGCCAGGTGACCTTTTTGACTTCCGAGCGCACTTCCTTCAAAAAGGGAATAAACCGCTTGTACCATCGCTTTTTTTTTGCCATCACAAATCCTTAATAAGACGTTGCAAGTCTGAATTTACCGACAATCCCATGGATATCGCCTGCCCATGAGTTCTCTCTCCATTTCCTCGTGAAGAAGGATTGGCAGGTGAGGCAGGACTCGAACCCGCAGCCTGCGGTTTTGGAGACCGCTGCTCTAACCAATTGAGCTACTCACCTGCACCTTTCTTCACTTTTATGAACACCGCTTTAAAAGCGGACCCGCTACTTCGTCTCCTTGTGGGGAGTGTGTTTACGGCAGAATCTACAGTACTTGCTGACCTCCAGTTTTTCCTGCTGTTTCTTTTTATTCCGCGTTGTCGTGTAGTTTCGCCTTTTACACTCTTCGCAGCGCAATATCACGATCTCTCGCATTATGGTTGACCTTTCAACATCTAAGAAAAGAGGCCGGCATTTGCCGCGTCTTACCCCAGATCCCTTTTATTCGATGATCCCCGTGACCGTTCCGGCGCCGACGGTCCGTCCGCCTTCACGGATGGCGAACCGCTGGCCTTCCTCGATGGCCACATTGGTGATCAGATCGATCACCAGATTCGTGTTATCCCCGGGCATGACCA
>Ga0180009_10004480_pt1 | contig 15385 bp, 11 predicted proteins | sample OS_PC_MetaG_FD_123537 | JGI IMG/M metagenome (GOLD analysis project Ga0180009, IMG submission 123537) | Groundwater microbial communities from the Aspo Hard Rock Laboratory (HRL) deep subsurface site, Sweden - OS_PC_MetaG | ecosystem: Environmental > Aquatic > Deep subsurface > Groundwater...
AAAGAATCTGATCGCATACAAATAAATATTCCTTGCTGTTGAGTGAATATATTAGTATTGGGAAAAGAACCATATTTTTAAATCTGGACCAACACCATTAGCTGCAATCAATAGGAGCTAAGACTTTTTTGAAAAAAATTGGTTTGGTAGTTAAAATAGATCCGAAGGCCATCCAAAAAGCCGATGAGCTTGAAAAATGGCTTTGCTCGAAAAAAGTCCAAGTGATCAGAAAAGAGAGCGCGCCTCCTGATCGCAGGCTGAAGGCTCACCGGAAAACAATGGCCCCGTCGGATCTGTTTTGTGTTTTTGTTCTGGGCGGGGACGGTACTTTCCTGAGCGCGGTTCGTTGGATCGGCGACCGGAAAATTCCCATTTTAGGGGTGAAGTTCGGGGAGGTGGGGTTTTTAGCGGAAACGGCGGAAGAGAGCCTGTTCCGGGTCGCCGAGGCGATTTTAAGAAATGATTTCAAAACCGAACCCCGGATGCGCCTGAAGGTCACGGTGGACCGGGCGGGCCGCGAAAGCATCAGTGAAACGGTACTCAATGACGTCGTCATCAATAAGGGGGCTCTGGCAAGGCTGGCGCAAATTAAAACGTTTATCAATGAGCACTATCTGACCACCTATCGGGCCGACGGCCTGATCATTGCAACGCCGACCGGTTCAACCGCCTATTCTCTGGCCGCCGGCGGCCCGGTCATCCATCCCGATGTCCCCGGCATCATCATGACCCCCATCAGTCCCTTCACCCTTACCAACCGGCCGCTGATCGTTCCGGATTCGGTGACGATTACCATTAAACTGGAGGAAAAGTCCGCGGATATCCTGTTGACTTTTGACGGCCAGGCCGGTTTCGAGATAGATGAACGCGATACGATTACGGTCCGCCGGGACGAGCACCCAGTTCACATGATCACCATACCGGGGCAGGACTATTTTGATGTGCTCAAGGCCAAACTAAGGTGGAGCGGGGGCCGGGTTTAGCTGTTTGACAGCGTAAAAAACTCAAAATCAAGACAACTATGGGTTCAATTCATAGAAACTTAAAAAATTAAGAGAGTTCCACCTTTCCCTATCTTCAATTGGGCGAGTTCCGCCTCAGCGATATCGATCCCGGGGCCATCAAGACGTTGCGTGGCTCAGCCGGACCGTTTTTAGAAAAACGCATCAATCATAGCAAGACGCAAATAATAACAAGGAGAAACATAAATGGATTTTGGAATCGCCGGGAAAAAAGCGATTGTCGGAGGTGCCAGCATGGGGCTGGGAAAGGCCTGTGCCATGTCCCTGGCCCGGGAGGGGGTCGAGTTCACCATCGTGGCCCGCCCCTGAACCAACATCGAGGCCGCGGCCGAGGAAATCCACAAGGCTGTCGGCGTCCAGGTGACGCCTGTGGCAGCGGACATCAACACCGACGAGGGGGCGGGCCAGGATCCTGCAGGCCTGTCCGGAACCCGACATCCTGATCAACAACTCGGGCGGACCGCCTACCGGTAATTTCCGCGATTGGGATCGTGAAATCTGGCTGGCAGCCCTCAACAACAACATGCTGGGCGCCGTCTTTATGATCAGGGACACGGTGGACGGCATGATTGCCCGCAAGTTCGGGCGGATCGTCAATATCACTTCGAGCGCGGTGAAGGCCCCCATCGGCATTCTGGGACTTTCGAATAGCGCCCGGTCCGGCCTGACCGGTTTCGTGGCCGGGGTCGCCCGCGAGGTGGCCAAACACAATGTGACCATCAACAACGTACTGCCCGGCGATTTTGATACCACGCGTCATGAATCCAACACGCGGGAAACGGCCAGGGTTCAGAAAAGGACCTACGAGGAAATGCAAGCCATCCGAATCGGCCTGATTGCGGCCGGCCGCTACGGCGATCCGTCCGAATTGGGGGACTACTGCGCCTTTCTTTGCAGCACTCCGGTCGGGTTCATCACCGGCCAGAATCTGCTGATCGACGGCGGGAAATACCCCGGCACCTTTTAACCCGCTTATTTGAGAAAAATCGAAGCAATTCGACGATCAGACCCTGTTTGGGGAAACATTCCATGTGGGTTCAATTTTGAGGAATTGAAAAACTTAAGGTAGCCCCGTTGCCAACGCGCCGTCTATAATTCCAGATTCATATCCCCACCCCTCTGTGGATGATTATGTGATCGATCCTGACTATCCAATCGAAACCTACCTTTAAAATCAGCCTGTCGAGATCAACAGGGGAGCTTTGCTCTCAAAAGCCGTAACTTGCTAAGGTTGGGTAAAAATTGGCAAAAAATACGGTTGACAATCTCGCTCGACGGTGCTAACGGAAATTCCAATTGTCACCGTAACCGAATGTTGCGATGTACACATGTTCCGCACACAACCATTCCCAAAAGGGAATTCTTATCAATCAATTATCAATAATTCAATTCAATCAATTAAGCGGTTTTCCGTTGTCCTTTATTTAAACTTATCTGCATTTGGAAAAGATAAATGGAAAATCAAATGCTATATCCTTTGAGTTACAATATTAGTGGGTTGGCGATATTATTTTATGATCGGAAAATATACGTTTTTATTAATACAATTTTACTAATTCTATCATTATTACTTGCTACTGGGCATATTTCGTATGCCTCTCCTAAAAAGTCTGCCGAGGAGCTTCGGATAGAAGATAAGCGCGGGGATCATGAAAATATATCGGGGGACGAAGATGCGATACAAAATATTTTACAACTTATGGAGAAGGAGACCGAAATAGCCACGGGATCCAGGATGAATACCGATTTCGTACCCGGAATGGTTACTTTGTTACACGGTAATGAACTAGAAGAAAAAGGAGTACGGACAGTTTATGAGGCGCTGGCACTTGTTCCGGGCTTGAACTTGACCATGAATAGCTCTGGTATAAAAGGAATCGTCGTTAGAGGAATCGGGGGGCCTAAACTTAAGCTTATGCTGAATAACATTCCCATGAATAATACTTTAAACGGCAATAGTCCAGCTTTATACGATATCCCTGTTGAACAAGTCGAACGAATAGAGGTCATTCGAGGATCGGGAGCAGTTATTCATGGCGAATATGCCTATACTGGCGTAATTAATGTTATTACTAGAAAGAATAGCAATCGCTTTTTTGTCCGTTTCGGAAGCTTTGAAACCTATGGCGGGGGCGCCATTCTGGCTTATGCCTTGCCAGAAAAGGACTTTCATATCAGCTTAAATATTGCTGGCTGGGATACTGATGGCGCCGATGTGGAGTCAGGCCCGGACCGTCTGTATGGCACCATAAATCAGGAAATCTCATATGCGCCGGGCCCTACAAATGAAAGCCATGATGATCTTAACAGTTTTTTAACACTGGACTACAAAAATTTTTCCATAGTAGGACAAGTAATCTCCAATCACTTTGGTGATTATTTTGGTTTCGGCGGCACCTTGCCGGCCCCCGAGGATGATAAGGTACAATCTAATGAGAATAAAATGTTAGAGGTGCGACAGAAATTGGAATTCAACCCTTTATGTAAAATATTACTTAAATTCGGTTGGCGCCAGTTTTATAATGATCTGGAAGCAGAAATTTTCCCACCAGGATATGCGATTACACCCTCCTTTTCTCTCCCGGAAGGAATATCTGAAAAGTCTTATTATAAAGAAAGACAATTTTATAGCAGTTCTGAATTGACCTGGAGAGGCTGGAATCACCAATCTTTGCTGGTTGGAGTAGCCGCATCTGGTGCCGAGGTTGTTGAAGCTTCGCTTGAATCAAATAATATTGATCAGAACTGGGCTGTCGAGGATGCGAGCCGACGAGTAATAAGCGTATATATGCAGGACGAAATTGATGTTTCAGACCGCCTCACTATTACCCCGGGAGTGCGCTATGACAATTATGATGATGTGGGTACGAGTTACACGCCAAGAATTGCGGCCGTCTATCGCCTCAAAGACAAGCATATTCTTAAGGCTCAATATGCCGAGGCATTCAGGCCCCCCTCTTTTTCGGAAATTTATGGTTTTGGTTCTCGCTACGCCAGCAATGAAGATCTTAAGCCTGAAACCAATAGAACTTACGAATTGGGATATATATATCAAGGGATTCAGACCACCGTTCGCATAACCCCATTTTTTTCCATGTTCAAAGATTTAATTTTTTCGGATTTTTTACCGGAAGAAGGCGTATCTCAATACTCAAATAAGAGTGAAGCTGAGCAGAAAGGAGTGGAATTTGAATTAGAACGCCAGCTGGGACGTAGCATGAGATTGGATGCTAACGTTTCATACTCCTATACAGAAGACAAAGAAACCGGAGAAGAGATTCCTGGATCAGTCAACTGGTTAGGCAACTTAGGTCTGACTTATCAATACCAACAAAATTTTACTATAATGGCAATTTACCGCTATGTAGGTGAGTACCACCGTTCAGCCTATGACACCAGGGATTCGCTTGATGGATACAATACCATCGATATTACTTTAAGTGTTTTTAATCCTGTTTGGGAGGGGATGATCTTGCGTTGTGGAATTAAGAACCTATTTAATGAGAATGTTGTCTATCCATCTATTACCGCTGCCTATCCCGATGATTTTACCCGCGCCGGCTCTGAGTGGTGGGTACAGCTTTCTTATGGATTTTAGTTTAATTTTAACAAGTTGGAGTTACAGGCCACTTTAACCAAGAGTTGTTTTTGCGCTTTGTTGTCAAAAGATATACTGCCTCCCTTCATTTTTCTGGTTACTTATAGTGGCACATAAAAGAGGACCTTAATCTTGTCGGGCGAACAGAAACGGTTCAAGACGCTAATTTCGATAGGACAAACACGTAAAATACTGGCCTATAGCTTTTTATTATTATTGTTGCTAAATTCTGCCACATGGGCGGATGCAGAAAATAACATTGAGCGAAGGTTGTTCCTCGGATTGAGTTTTTTTCCTAATGTTATTGCAGTTGATCTCGATATTCTTACTAAACGCACTGCTTCTGGAAAACTGCAGTTATTACTGGTCTATAAGGATGACCTGTTTGCCGCTGAAAAACTTGCCAATCTTCTTAGCAAAAAAGTACACACCATAAGAAAAAATCCTGTAGAAATTAAAATCTCTAACGATCCGACCAAAAACTTTTCCCCTTCTAATCGTCCGTGCGGGATTTTTTTGGCCGAGTGGCTTCCCGACGAGGAATTTAAAAAAATAATTAATTTCGCTGTGGAACAACACCTTATAGTGTTTTCACCTTTACTCGGGGATGTTGAGCGTGGCGCTACGGCAGGACTCTACATAAGCTCTCAAATTCGGCCCTCTATAAACATATCCACATTAAAAAATTCCGGAATAAGGATTAACCAAGCTTTTAAGGAGTTGTCAAAACATTATGAATAGCTTTATTAAAATACAAAAAATAATGCGTTTGGATCATCTCTCTCACCGTATAACCTGGAGTATGGTTATCATGTTCGGCCTCTTCAGCTGTATTATACTTTTTGACTTGTTATACCAGATAGGGCCATGGTTTCGGACCGCGGAACAAACTAAAGCGGATATCTTAATGGTTTCAAATGCATTACCGTTAGAACAAGCGTTGGCTTCCGATGACAGCTCCAAGATCAAAGAACTCGCCAGCCAATTACTTCTTCTGGAAGACCCTATTACCGGTTCACATTTGCTCAGTGGGATTGAAGTAGAAACAATCAATGGAGAGAAAGTAGTCAATTACAATCCGGGACCTCATTTTACAGGTTTTATTTCTGAAACCATCCTTTTCTCCCCTGATAAAGAACGAAGCATGCTGGGCAGCGGCCGCATATATTATAGTGGTGAGTTTTTTTCCAAAATTCGAAAAGAAAGCAGGAAAAGACTTTTCATAGTCTTTGGGTCTTTAATCGTAATACTGGTTTTAATCCGATTGCTCCTTGATCACTTCCTTCGTCCTTTGTATCATTTGGCTTTATCTTTAAAAGAATTCGATCCACAACAAACCCAACCGCTGCCAAAGCTAAAAGGGCCCGAGAGCCTGGAGATTAATCGTGTTAAAAGTGCCATGGATGGATTGTTGACGACTTTGAAAGGTTATCAGGAAAATCTGGAAGACCGTGTTATTAAACGCACGGCTGAACTTGCCCGGGCAAAGGAAGCAGCTGAAGCCGCCAATATTGCCAAGAGTGAGTTTTTGGCTAATATGAGCCATGAAATTCGCACACCCATGAACAGCATCATTGGCCTGACCGCTCTTTCCTTGGATTTGAGTTTAACCCCTAAAATGAGGGATTATCTCAATACTGTCAATGAATCGGCCAAGGCTCTTCTATCTCTTATTGACGGCATCTTAGACTTTTCCAAAATAGAGGCGGGTCGCCTCAAACTGGAATATGTAGATTTTTGGTTACAGGATACGATTGAAAAGATACCCGACATGTTTTGTGAAGAGAGCGCCAGAAAGAAGCTCGAGTTGGTTACTCACATTTCCGACGATGTGCCTTGCGCACTGGTTGGCGATCCTCTAAGATTAGAACAGATACTCATCAATTTGGCCGCCAATGCAATCAAATTTACTGAAAAAGGCGAGGTCTTCATTAAAGCAATCTGTATCGATAAATCTCCTGACAAAGTGAATCTTTTGTTTTCGGTCAAAGATACGGGTATCGGGGTTCCGCCGGATAAAATCAACCAATTATTCGACCCATTTACCCAGGTCGACGGTTCGACTACCCGTAAATATGGCGGAACGGGGTTAGGTCTAACAATTTGTAGACAACTGGTTGAAATGATGGGAGGCGAAATCTGGCTTGAAAGCGAACCTGGCAAGGGCACTACCGTACAATTTACTGTAAAACTCGACCGACAAAGTGAGGATAGAGAACGTCATTTAACGGCGCCACCAGACTTGCGAGGTTATGAAGTTCTCGTGGTGGATGATAACGAAACTTCCAGGATAATTCTCAAAGAGGTACTCCAGTCACTAACTTTTAAGGTGAAACTTGCGTCTACGGGCGAAAAAGCACTATACATGTTAAAAGAAGAAGCAAATAAGAAAAAACCATTTCAACTCATCATTATGGATTGGAAACTGAACGGGATGGATGGCATCGCTGTTTCAGAAAAAATCAAACAGGAATTGCAATTTAAAGATATTCCGATTATCATGATGACGGCTTTTGGAAGGGAGCCCGAGAGAAAGCAGGCTGAGGCTGTAGGAATTGATGCATTTCTCATCAAACCGGTAAAGCAATCCCTGCTTTTTAATACGATCATGGAAGTTTTTGGGCATGAAAAAGAGAAAGACACCCGCAAGGAACACCGCATAGTAACTAAAGAATCCATAAATATAAGGAAGATTGATGGCTCACGCGTTCTATTGGTGGAAGACAATGCCACCAACCGGAAAGTGGCACTGGAAATCCTCGGTTCCGCCGATATTATTATTGACACTGCTAATAACGGTAAGGAGGCGGTTGAGGCAGTGAAGCGGACGAACTATGATGCTGTCCTTATGGATATCCAGATGCCGGAGATGGATGGATTTGAGGCTACTAAAGTGATTCGGAGTGACAACAGATTCGCTGAACTTCCTATCATAGCCATGACTGCCCATGCCATGGCAGGCGACAGAGAAAAATGCCTGACTTCAGGAATGAATGACTATGTATCAAAGCCCATCGATCCTCACAGGTTGTTTGTAGTGCTGGCGACGTGGATCAGACCCGGAGAGCAAAGACCGGCCGCAAATGGGCCGGTTAAAAAAGATGTTGAGAAAGTAACAGGTCCGGAAATTCCCTCATCCCTACCGGGGATCAATGTGAAGGAGGCGCTCCTACGATTGGGAGGAAACAGAAAACTTTTCATAACAATTGTAAAGGAAGTCGCAAAGGATTTTGGAAATTGTGTTAACGAAATTCATGACGCCCTAAAAAATGATCAGAAAGACGTAGCACATCGACAAGCGCACTCACTGAAAGGAGTCGCTGGCAATATCTCGGCCATGTATTTACAGACGGCTGCAACTGAAATTGAGACGGCAATAAAGTCAGGTATGGTTGAGAACATGACGATGTTACTGGATAATCTCAGCAGTGCAATGAAGCAGATTTTGGAGTCAGCTAATATACTAGAGCGCATTGATAAGGAATTGCAGCCATCTGACAAAGTCTCTTCGACTGAAAGCTATTCCCTGAATTTGAAGATCATTACACCCCTGCTGAGCGATTTGGCCAAATTCCTGAAAAATCGAGACCCGATAGAAACGGAAAAATGTATGGATGCAGTTAAGCCCCATTTGAGCGGATCAAATTACATAACACAATTCCAGCATCTTGAAGCCCAAGTTGATAGTTATGACTTCAATAACGCACAGGAAACCTTAGGAAAAATCGCGGAAGCAATTGGTATTTCAATCAAAGACGGGAAAACGTCATGATAAGTCAATTTAAACCACGGATCTTAATTGTAGATGATGCGCCTGTAAACATCAAGGTGTTAGCGAATACGTTAAAGCACGACTATGAACTTGGAGTTGCTATTAACGGGTTCGATGCGCTTGAATACATAAAAAGTCAAACTCCCGATCTGATCCTACTGGACGTCTTGATGCCAAAAATGGATGGGTATGAGACCTGTTCCCGCTTAAAGAATATAGAAAAGACGAAAGACATCCCAATTATTTTTATTAGTTCCTTAGATGAAATTGAAAATAAGACCAAGGGATTTAAGCTGGGAGCGGTTGACTACATAACAAAACCGTTTGAAATTGTCGAAGTGCAGGCAAGGGTAAAAATGCACATCGAACGCAAACTGGCAAAAGAGGCCCTAAAAGTTCAGAATTTAAGATTAGCAGAAGTGTCACGTAAACTTTCTAAGTACCTCGCTCCCCAAATCTACGACTCCATTTTTTCCGGTAATAAAGATGTTAAGGTGGAAACCCAACGCAAAACTCTCTCAATCTTCTTCTCGGATATACAGGCATTCACAGAGCTGACGGATTTTTTAGAACCTGAATCGCTCACCTATCTGTTGAACGACTACCTCAATGAAATGTCTGAAATTGCTTTACGCTATGGTGGAACGATTGATAAATTCATGGGAGATGCGATTCTTATTTTTTTCGGTGATCCAGAAACTAAAGGGGTGAAGGAAGACGCTTTATCCTGCGTTTTAATGGCTCTGGAAATGCGCGAACGAATGAAAGTTTTACGAAAGCGATGGATTGGGGAATGTTGTGACAAAGAGCTGTTCATTCGGATGGGAATAAGTACGGGATATTGTACGGTGGGCAATTTTGGTTCCGAGAACCGTTTAGAATACACGATTATTGGCGGGCAAGTTAATCTGGCAAATCGGCTTCAGGCCCATGCGAACCCCGACCAGATTTTGATTTCTCAAAAAACCTACTCACAGGTCAAAAATGAGATCTTTTGTGAAAAGAAGGTTGAAATCAAAGTTAAAGGAATGACCTATCCGGTTCAGACTTATCAAGTCATCAATGCTAAAGGGGACCTTCAATTTAAAAAAGAAGGTATCACAGATGAGGCAGAAAAGGCCTTAGTATCGATTGACTTTAAAATAATGAACAAGGAGGAAAAGCAACGATTGGTTAATGCTTTAAGGACAACTATTAATGAAATTGAGGCTGACAAAGAATAACTGTTCATCTAATTTAATTTAAAATGTCGCGAGATCGCGAGCCCGTTATATAGTGAACAGAGAAGTTATTGTCATATCAATTGTATTTTTGGATATGTAGACTTAGGGTGCCTTCGTTTGTAAAATATTAACCGAATATCCGTTCGGGAGAAATCGGGATAAGGGAAATTCTTGCGACCTTCATCCTCCTATATTGCCGCCTCAGACAGGGGCGATAAACTTGGGAAAGACCCGCTGGGGCTATTTATTCGCCAAATTCTATATCCAGTTGTTCTTTTTCATCCAATTCGAGCGTGCTGACACTATATTCTCTGGCCCAAACGTGCTATCCTTATAACCGCTTTCCCTAAATTGTACAATGGATCAATACTGCAACCTTGCCTTTCAGAAATCCAATTACAAATACTGTGCTATTCTTTTCTGGAAATCTCAGGCACATGCGGATTTGGTCAGGCATCAAGTGCCCTTCCAGCAAATCCAGCCTGGGTTGGCAGCACAAATCACGAAATATATTATCAACCCGGGGACGAAATATTCCGTTCAGTTTCTCCTTGCGATATTTGGGAACAAATAGAACATGGTATTTACAATCCCATCTTACAGGGGATAAACTTGTCCAATCATGATTCTGTTAAGAAAGGAAACACATATCATAGGTGGGTGAAATGTATGGCCAATTAAAACCCTTATTGCTCGTAGTAGATGATGTTAAAACAAACATCCATATCCTTGTTGAAATTCTTAGAGACGATTATAAAGTCAGTGTAGCTATTAACGGTGAGAGTGCCCTTGAGCATGCACTGACAAACCCACCGGACTTGATCCTCCTGGATATCATGATGCCTGGTATAGATGGTTACGAAGTCTGTAAAAGATTAAAAAATAATGAGTCAACAAAAAATATACCAATAATATTTCTGACCGCCTTAACGGAGGAACAGAATGAGGCTAGGGGGCTCCAGCTTGGTGCTGTGGACTATATCACAAAGCCGTTCAGCCCACAAATTGTGAAGGCTAGGATAAAAAATCATTTGGAGCTCAAGCGTTATCGTGACCACCTGGAAGATCTCATCCGTGAGCGGACCATGGATCTCATCTTAACCCAAGATGCCACCATCTATGCACTATCCACGTTGGCTGAGTACCGGAATCCAGAGACAGGCGGACATATCAAACGGACCCAGTATTATGTACGCACTCTATCAGAACAACTGAAGTATCATATAAAATATATCGCTTTTTTGGATGATAAGACCATTGACCAATTGTTTAAATCCGCCCCTTTGCATGATATTGGGAAAGTGGGAGTCCTGGACAGTATTCTCCTAAAGGCGGGGAAATTGACCGAAGAAGAATTCGAAGAAATGAAGAAGCATTCCACCTATGGCCGAGACACTATTGTCAGAGTGGAGATGGAACTTGGTAATGAAGTGAGTCAATCATTTCTTCGTTTTGCAAGAGAAACCGCCTATTACCATCATGAGAAATGGGATGGATCCGGCTATCCGCAGGGTATCAAAGGGGATGATATTCCCATTTCAGGAAGATTGATGGCCATAGCGGACGTTTATGATGCTTTGATCAGCAAAAGAGTCTATAAGCACCCTTTTTCCCACGAAAAGGCTGTAACGGTTATCACGGAGGGGAAGGGAAGCCACTTTGACCCAGACATGGTAGATGCCTTCCTGGTTGTTGAAGAGGCGTTTCGACAGATTGCGCTGAAATTTGCCGATTTTGAGGAGGAGAGGCAGCTTCTATCAAAAGAATAGACTTTATAACGAGTTTGCCTGATTAACCCTGTTAGGCCGGATAAAACTTCCCCCGGGTAAGGTGGTCACAATTTCCAACCACCTCTTCAGATCAAAATCAAAAACTGAGCAAAAATGCCTACTCCCGCAGCCTTGCATCGGTATTCTTTCCCACCGGTTCCGGCGGGAGATTCGGCCGAATTAAAAAGTTTTGCTGCAGGGACTTCACCACTTTGTCGATATTTTCGAAGCTTTCCCTGATTTCTTTGATGCCTTCATCCGTTGACCGGGTAATTTTCGGGACGTCAAAGCTGGCCTTTTCCATGTTGTTCAGGATGACTTTGAATGCATCCAGATTTTCTTTGACCTCTTTAAGTATCGCTTTAAGTTCTGTGATATTCTCTACCAGACCTTCCCCAACCGCCTGAATTGTTGACAGGTTATCCTGAACCTTATCCATTGCAGCGGGCGTCTTGGCGGTAGCGTCATGAATATGGTCAAGTATTCCATCAATCCGGGTCGCTTTCCGGGGCAGCGTTGCAGCGGTGGTTTCAATGTTTTCGAGAATCGCACCCACTTTGTTTAATTTTTCATGGATGGAGTTTACCATCTGATTTGATTTTAACAACGAGCCGACCGTTCCTTTGCCCGCCTGAAGCTCCCCGGTGATTTTTTCGATATGGCCGATGGTGGTGGCGATGTCATTGAGTATTCGGAAGAGGGGGCCTTCAGGCTCCCGAATAATGTGGACCAGTTCTGAAAAGTCTTGGACCGCCTTGACGACTACCTTGGCGGTTTTTTCCACTTCAAATTCTTCCAGAAGGTCCGTAAGGGATCTTCTGGGGGAGGAGGGAATCAGGCCGCCTTCGGGAATCAGGGGCGCATCTTTGTCCTTGCCGGGTTTGATGGAAACATATTCGGAACCGATAAAGGTCGGACTGCCCACAGTAACCACAGCGCCGGACCGGATTCTGGAGGCATATTCTTCAAAAATCAACAACTCCACCCGGACCCGGTCGCCCAAAAGCGAAACATTTTTTACCTTGCCGATGTTGGTTTCAAGCAGTTTTATGGCGGTATCTTCCTGCAGGTTATAACTTTGGTCAAAGGTTGTATAGTAGGCGACATATTTTTTGAACCAATCCTTGCCCCTTCCGATGATCACCAGTGTTATGATAAGAAGCAGGACGCTGCAGATGACAAAAACGCCCGCGATTCTCTCTTTGCTGCTGTATTTCAGTTCCATGATCTTAAACCGTTACCCCCCCTTTTATTTTGTTTACGATCAATTGGGGTGTTATGAAAGTGATGTTAAGCGGCCTTTGGATATCTTTAACTTTTTATTGGAAAATGATTCAATAAAATCCGTATCGGATGAATAAAACACCACCGGCAGATTTCGCTGTGTCATGGCCTTCACAGTTTCCATAAAAAGGCTGAACTTGGCATAGTCGATAAAATCTTCCGGGCGTTCCATCACCAGTACATCGGGATATTTAGACAGCTCACGGACGGTTATGGTGTTTTTAATATCATGCGGATGCAGTTCTCCAGGGCGCCGCTCAAGCTTGTCAAAGATATCGAATTTACGGCACAACTCGGCCGTATGGTCATCAAGGGTTAACAATAGGGAATCTTCATGAAAATATCTCATGAAAAGTAAATTTTCACGAACCGTACGGTTGCTGATTAAGGCGGCATCCGAAGCAATATACCCCATTCGTCGCTTGCAGGGGAGTGCGTTGCGATAGTCGGACAAATCAATTTCCGCATCGTTGAAACAGTATGTCCCTTTCCGGGGTGATACCAGTGTGACCAGTGCTTTTAAAAAAAAGGCCGCATCATCAATTGAATCGGTCTGGATTGAATAACCGTCCCCGCTAAAAAGAGAAAAACTGAAATCATTCAAACCGTTTCCGGCGCCTTCCGGCTCAAGGGTATAATCGATCAGTTTAATTATTGGCATATCACTTTTTACAGGTAAAATAAAACCGATATGATGACATCAATGACCAGACAACTGAAAAAACACTCTACGGCAACTCTAGAAGTTTGCGCGGGAATTCCCGTTATCTTCGTGTTGGGTTTAAACCCATGGTAGAGGCATATAATGGTAATGGAAAGCCCGAAGAGGAGCGCTTTGATAATCCCCACCAGAATATCGGTAAATGTAATCGCTGCCTCGATTTGCCCGAAGAGGTTTTTTATGGGTATATAGGTGAAAGTCCACACGATCAGATATCCGCCGATTACGGCAACCAGGTTAAAGATAACAAAAAGGCAAAGACTGGCAGCAGTTATCCCAACAAGTCTGGGAAGACAAATAATCCGAAGGGGGTCGATGCCGGCCATTTCAATGGCTTCGATTTCATGAAATACCTGCATGTAGCCGATCTCAATGCTGACGGCGGTGGCGGTTCTTAATATGACAATCAGCGCCGTAACAATGGGGCCGATTTCGCGGACGATCAGTAAAACCATTATTTTGCCGAGATCGTACTGCGCTGAAACCTTGGCAAACTGGACGATCAGCATGCTGCCGATAAGCAGTGCAACGGGTATGATGACATAAAGCGCCTGAAAGGCCGTAAAGTATATCTGCTCAAGGGTAAACTTTTTTAACATCGCCCGGCCGGTTGCGGATCGATGGAAAACCAGCTTCAAAATACTGTAAATAAAAGCGAGCAAATTAAGCAAATGATCGACGGCTGTCAGGGTCCGCCGTCCGATGTGACCGGCAAGTTGATTCATGGGTAATCTGTCGTTTCGTTCACGCAGCAGGCGTGGTTGTGTGAATCCTAAACCAGATAGTTGACATTTAAAAACTCTTACAATATAAGTTGGAGAAAGATCAACAAAATTAAATAAGTACATTGTTTATCTGGTTTTGCTTCAATTTGCGCACTCCGGATGGTGTCTCTCTTTTTATGAAGCAAAGTTCTGATTCCAAATCATCCAATTCCCGAAAAGATTTTTTTATTGTTCTTAAAAATATTGCAGCAACCATCCACGGGAAGCTGTCACACGGTCCGGGAGGTTTGCTGTCCATCGCCGGTTATTCATACGGGCCAGCAGCCTGAGGAAATCTGTCTACCTTAAAAACGGTATCTTTATGAAGATTAGTAAAAAACTCCATCCGCTGGTGTTGACAATGCTGGTCGTTATGTCAGGGATCGGTGCGTATTTGTCCGGAGTCCCTTTTCTTGACGTGATGGAGCTTAAAACCATTGACTTGCGGTTTGAATCCCGGGGAAGAAGCGTCCCGCATCCCGAGGTGGTGCTGGCTGTCATCGACGAGAAAAGTATCGCCCGGGAAGGCAAATGGATCTGGCCCCGTTCGAAAATGGCAGAACTTGTCAATCGGTTATCCGCTTACGGTGCAAGGGTGGTGGCTTTTGACATCGGTTTTCTTGAGCCTGATGAAAATACCGGCGGTCGGGTCATCGGGCAAATCATTGATGAAGTCAACAAAAGCGGCGGTCAAAACCAGGCGATAAGGAATTACCTGGAAAAATTAATGTCTGAAACGGATAATGACCGCCGCCTGGCGGATGCGATCCAACGCTCAGGCGCAAAGGTCGTGCTGGGGTATTTCTTCCAGATGGCCCCCCACGGGACCGACCAGCTGTCGGCAGATGATTATCACCTGCATCAGGAAAACGTTAAAGGCTCCCGGTATCAATTTGTTCGGTTTAAGTCCGACAATGCCCGCAAGGTCAAACTGATAGAACCGGCGATGCCCCAGTCAAACATCACGGCTATTTCCGAGGCAACGGATTATGCCGGTTTTTTTAATATGGAAGCGGATCGGGACGGTGTTGTCCGGTGGATTCCCGCGGTTTTTAAATACAAAGAAACCTTTTATGCCCCGCTGGCGGTGATGGCCGCAGGGGCGTTTATGGACAGTCCGCCGTCCCTTCAAGTGGCCGATTACGGAATTGAATCCTTACAGGTGGATCGGATTTCCATTCCCGTCGATGAACTTGGGCGCATCATGATAAATTATCGCGGCGGCGCTAAAA
>Ga0180009_10004481_pt1 | contig 15384 bp, 12 predicted proteins | sample OS_PC_MetaG_FD_123537 | JGI IMG/M metagenome (GOLD analysis project Ga0180009, IMG submission 123537) | Groundwater microbial communities from the Aspo Hard Rock Laboratory (HRL) deep subsurface site, Sweden - OS_PC_MetaG | ecosystem: Environmental > Aquatic > Deep subsurface > Groundwater...
GGTCATGATGTAGAGCAGGAGCCGGAAGTAGGCCTCGTTGGCCATCTTGTCGCCGGCGTCCGGGTTGTCGGAGAGCAGGTCGGTCGAGATCTGGACCATCCGCTGCTTGAGATCGTCGTGGCCGCTCATGCCGTCCAGCACCACGTGGGCCCAGAAGAAGCCGTACTGGAACCCCTTGAGCATGTCGTTGTTGGCGCCCACCATCCAGTCGTACTTGTCGTATGGCGGCAGGCCCTGGATCCAGATCGGGTTGCCGTCGCTGACATGCTCGCGGATGGTGCGCGCGAAGTCCCCCTTCTTCGGCGCGATGTCGTAGCAGAGGATGATCCCCTTGAGCGCCTTGAGCATGTTGTCCAGCGCTACCTGCTGCTTCGTCGCCAGGTAGCGCATGGCCTGGCTGGCGAGGTAGTCGCCGGTCCACTCCAGCCCGTCGCCGTCGGGCAGGTGCTGCTTGGCGACCGGGTCGAAGTAGCCGTACATCCCGGCGGAGTTGAGGTGTTCGGCGGCGACCTCCTGGTCGTAGTGCGCCGCCTTCTGGGCCAGGGTCTGGCGGAAGGCGCGGTTGCGCACCCGGGCCTCCACCAGGCTGATCGGATCCACCACCTTCTGGATCACCCTCAGCACGTCGCTGTTGGACGCCTGCTGGTAGAAGTCGTGATCGGTGGGGTCGAAGACCCAGTAGTGCATCATCTGCTGGAACCTGGGGTCGCTGATGTACGGTTTCACCGTCGGGAGGTCGTGGAAGGTGGCGAAGGTGGCGAACAGCAGGTTCTTCTGGCCGGTGGGCACGGCCGCGTGGCCGGCGATCAGCTGGCGCTGGTCGCGCCAGATCGGCTCCTTGCCGCCGGGCCCGGTCCAGGTCCAGCTCTCGCTGAAGGAGGACGAGCTACCCGTCTTGGGCGAGAAGGTGCCGGCGATGGTGGTCGGGGAGCTGTGCGTGAACTCCGCCTCGAAGGTGACGGGCGTCGGGTCCGCGCCGGTGCGGCTCCAGCTCTTGTAGCTCGTGATCCAGCCCACGCGCTGCAGGGTGACGCCGAAACGGTAGGGCTCTGCCTGGCTGGTGACCAGCCCCTGCCAGGCCAGGGCCACGCGGTCCCCCTCGAAGGTGGTGCTGTCGTGGATCTGGACGTGGTGGATGGCGAGCTTGCCCTTGCCGTCGACTCGGATCTCGGCGGTCCCGCTGTAGCTGCCGTGGGTCGGATCGGTGCCGGTGAGGGTGTAGACCCCGACGAGGGGCAGGGCTCCCAGATCGCCGGCATCGCCGGCGTCAACGCCCGGTCCGTCGCTTCCGGCGTCCAGAGGGGGAGGTCCGTCGACCGGTGCCTGATCGGCGCCGATGTCCGCCACGCCGGTTCCTGGCCCGTCACATCCGACCAGCACCAGCAATGCGATCAGACCGATTGCCGCTCGCTGCATGGTTCCTCCAGCGCCCGGCGACAACGGTATCAGGGGGTCGCGCCGGGTGCCAGACCTCAGCCGACCTCAGCCGACCTCAGCCGGCCTGGATCTGGACTCCGACGCTGTCGCCCGGACCGCCCCACAGCGCCGGCTGCGCCGGAGCCTCGCGATAGGCATGCGATCGGCCCTGCTGGCGGACCACACCGATCACACGCACCCGATCGCCTGGCTCCAGCCGGCGCTCCCGCCAGCGCAACCTGCGGGCCGACACGAGGGTGTGGTCGGCCACGCCATGCCGTGCGAGCAGTCGGCGGATGTTCGGATCGGCCAGGAGCGCGTCCAGGTCGGTCTCCCGCGTCTCGGTGGGGCCCCCGAGCTGCGGAGCGGACCCCGGATGGACCTGGACCTCGTCGCAGCCCTCGGCCTCGACGGCGAACTGCTGCACCGCGATCTCGTCGATCAGGTTCTCCCACCGGGCGTCGTACTTCGCCTCGAGCACCGCGCGATAGCCCATCACCCGCCTGCCCGAGCAGGGCGCCGTGAGCATCGCGTTCGCCCGCGCCCGCCCGTACAGCCGGGCGGTCGCTCCCTCCGTGCTGCCCTGACCCATGCCCGGGCTGCGCAGCAGCGCCCGTCGTCGTGCCCGGCGTGCAAACCACGGGACTGCCCGGCTCGCGATCATGCCGACGATCATGCTGCCCATGATTGCCCACTGGGACCAGAAGAGCACCGGATCTGTCGTGATGAAGATCGAGTCCATGGATTCCTCCTGCCTCAGTCCACCCTCAGGTGCAGCATCTCCATCATCGCCTGCTTCTGATCGCTCCAGGCCAGCCGCCGTGGATCGGTGTGAGCCATCTCGCTGCGGATGTGGTGCAGCAGCTCGCCCCGCTGCTCGGGCGTGCAGGACTGCAGGATGCGACCCGCCACGGCCACGCCTGCCTCGTGGCTCTCCAGCCGACGCTTGAGGTGCTCGAACCGGGTCGAGTGAGACCCCGGCGTGTAGCTGTAGATCTCGTTTTGGGTGGCCCGGTAGGTCTCGCAGCTCAGGCCCAGCTTGCGGGCTCCATCGGCGCCGAGGGAGCGATCGCCCAGCGCAGGGTACAGCGTCTCGATCAGCCCGGTGATGAAGGCCCGCTTCTCCGAGACGCGGCGGCCCTCGAAGGTGGCCTTGCCGATGTTGTTCAGCCCGTTGAGGATGTCGTACGCAGCCTTGAACGGCAGCGTGGCTCCACTCGAGACCTGCTTGGCCGCATCCCAGGCCAGCTTCTTCGCCGCGGTGCGACCCCCATGCCGCAGCATGTCACCGTTGGTGGGCCTGGCACGGTCGGCCGGCAGCCCCGAGCGCTCCAGCAGTTCCGCGGTGCGCCTCGGCCGCAGGTTGACGGTGTCGCGTGGAGCGGGCCTGCGTGGCTCCGGCTCGGGGTGGGTAACATGTGCGGTGGCGGCGGCGCTCGCTCCCGCGAAAGCTTCGACTCGTTGGCTCATGGCCGCTCTCCTTTGGTGGCTTCCACAGTTATCTGCACCGGGCGGCCGGGGGTTGCGTGCAAAGTGAGAAGGGCGCGATACCTGGCGCCTCTACGAATACTGGTGGCGACTCCGACATTCGGTCAGCAGTACCCGACCCGGGTGGCTGGAATCCCGAGTGGTGCTGTCAGTACCGCCATGGAACATATCTTGCTCTCACATAGGCGGCCCCGAGTCTGTGGCAGGTCCCGAGGGAGGTACGACCATGCCGGTCAAGAACCGTCGAATTCCGTTGCTTCATCCCGGAGCGCCCTGTAGGGGCGCGAGGAACGGAATTGTCACGCTCGCCGCGGCCGTGTTGCTGCTGGCGCTCGGCACATCCTCCACCCGGGCGGAATCCGTGGGTAGGAGGCTGCAGCTCCATGCAGACGCCAGGCCGCCCGCCGGGCTGGTTCAGCTCTCGAGCCAGATCGCCGAGATGCAGCGGGTGATGCGCAGTCGGTTCAAGATCGACACGGTCTACATCGTCGGCGGCAGCGCCCGTTCCGTGCTTGACGCGACCTACGGCTTCAAGCCGCTCGAGATGCGCGACCTGGACCTGTTCGCGGTGACCAACACCAGGGATCGAACCACGCATTCTCGGACCCGTCGGCTCGCCAGCGAGCTGGCCAAGCTGGGCTACAGGAAGCACCCGGTCGAGGACCGCCTGCGCGGAGATCCGACCCTCGGCGCGAAAGGGATCAACCACAATGCCGGCTACGGCTTCTTCCTCAACCGGCCCGGGGACAGCAAGATCGTGGACGTGTCCCTGCTCCACTCGGAGGCGGCCTTCCAGCTCAACGGACCGCTCAACATCGATCGGATCCGCATTCCGATCCGCCACGACCAGTCGCTGCTCGACGTCTGGCGCGCGATGCGCGGCAAGTCCTACCGCACCGCGGTGCGAGCCGGGGTGGTGCTCGACCGTGACAACGGCTACGTGGGCTGGCGCACCGGTCGGCTGAAGCTGGTCAACCCGGGCGATGTCTGGGCCGACGTGGAGCGTATGAAGCCGCGGCTGGTCAAGAGCTACCTCAAGGCAGGGGCCCGCATGCCGCGGAGGCTGGTCAAGCAGCTCCGCAGCATGCCCCAGCGGCGTGGGCGGCAGCCCGACCTGGAGCTGCGGTACGCCCAGCGAGTGATCGATCTGCCGCTGCCTGCGGCGGCGGAGGGGCTCGCTCTGCTGAGGAGGCTCCGAGCGCCCGCGCTCCAGGATCCCAGGCTGCAGGAGACACCGCGCTACCGCGAGGTGGCGCGCAGTGTTTCTTCCGCCCGCGCGGCTCGCGTTCAAGGGAAGGCAGGCCGGCGCTGGCCCGCGGCGGGCAAGAGGCCCCCGGCCAGGAGTGGGCTCTCGGTTCCCCGGGTTCGCAGAGCGAGGGTGGCCGCGTCACGCTAGGAGGCTGGTTCGATGCCAAGACCATCCGCACGCAGTCCTTCACACCGACAATGGCGGCTGCTCCCCGTCGCCGTAGCTGCCGGGCTGCTATCGATGCAGGGCTTGGCGCAGGCCCGGCCGCGAGCCGCGGCGGGCAAGCGCATCGCCATCGTGGCTTCCATCGGCCCGGCCTCGAGCGATCGGTCCACGATACGACGGCTGGTCCGCTCGGGCGTCTCGATGTTTCGTCTCAACATGGCACACCAGGACCAGCGCAGCACACCGGTGGCGGTTGCTGCCATCCGGCAGGGGGCGGGTCGACGTGCACCGATCCTGTGCGACCTGCCCGGCGGCAAGCTGCGAACTGGCCTGATGCCTCGCGGCACCGAGAAGGTCACATTGCAGCAGGGCGAGTCGTTCGTGCTGCGCTACGGCGAGCGGTGGTCCGAGGCCAGCCGACGGACCAGCGCGACCGCGGCCTGGGTCGACTACGACAACCCCCCCGGTGTGACCGTCGGCCAGTACGCGAGGCCTGGCGGGCGCATCTGGCTGCACCAGGGCAAGGTCGTCCTCGAGGTCACTCGCGTGACCGACCGGGAGATCCAGACCCGGGTCGTCGGAGGCGGGCATCTCAGCAGCCGGGCCAGTCTGGCGCTGATGGGCCAGGATCCGGCCTTCCCCGAGCTGACCGGAGACGACCGCCAGAAGCTGGCGGTTGCCGTACGCAACGGCGCCACGCACATCGGGGCGTCGATGATCCAGCGCCCGAGCCAGATCGATGCCATTCGCCACGAGCTGGGCCGGCTCGGCGCCAGGCACGTGAGGGTCGTGGCGAAGATCGAGACGGTGGGCGCGCTGGAGCCGACATCTCTCGACGCCATCGTGCGCCGGGCCGACGAGGTGATGATCGCCCGCGGGGATCTCGGCGTGGCGCTGGCGGGCAACACCCGGGCGCTGCACCGGGCCGAGCGGCAGATCGCCACGGCCTGCCGCCGGTACGGCAAGCCGGTGATGGACGCCACCGGGTTCCTCTCGGGGATGCGGACCCACGGGGCGCCGAGCCTGGCCAACCTGCTCGACATCCGGCACGCCCGGTTCGCGGTGCGCCCCGACTCCATCATGCTCAAGGGCACGGCGATCAACGCCGATCCCGTGGCGCCGGTCAAGCTGCTGCGCCGGGCGCTGATCGGCAAGGACCGCACGCCCCAGATCGCGAGGCTCGCCGGCCTGCTGACCCGGACCGGAGGGCAGGCCCGCGCCGGGGAGCTGGCACGACAGGCCGGGGTCTCGCGCGGCGAGCTGCGCAGGACCTTGCACGCCGCGAGGCGCCTCGGCATGCTGGAGACCCGCGGCCAGCTGGTCCGCCTCAACCAGGCCATGGCGCAGTAGCTCCCAGGTTCCCAGGGGTTCCCAGGTTCCCGCCCAGGTTCCCGCCTTCGCCAGGTCCGGGTTTCCTGATACGCTTCCCGGATATCCATCCCGAGGGAGCGAGCCGATGCGCATCTGCCTGATCGGAGCGGACTGTGAGGAGAACCTGGGCCTGTGTATGGTGGCCGCCGCGGCGGAGGGGGCGGGGCACCAGATCCAGGTCGTCCCCTTCAACGATATCTGTCAGCTCGAACAGGTCGCGGGCAGCGTGGCGCGGGCCGCCCCCGACGTCGTGGGGCTGAGCATCCAGTTCCAGCACAGGGCTCAGGCGTTTCTGCGGCTGGCACGAGGGCTGCGCGCCGCCGGCTATCGGGGCCACATCACCTGTGGCGGTCAGTTCCCCACCATGGCGTGGCGCGAGCTGCTGGCCGACAGATGGGGTGTGGACTCGGTGGTGATGCACGAGGGCGAGGCCACCATCGTCGAGTTGCTGGAGGCGCTGAACGGCGGGCAGCCGCTGACCGGCGTGCCGGGGCTGGCGCTGGCGGGGGTCGACGGAGAGCCGACCAGCACCGCGCTCCGCCCGCTGCAGGACGATCTGGATCGCCTGCCGCTGGCAAGACGCTACCGGCCTCACACGCGGCACATGGGCGTTCCGTTCATTCCCATCATGGGCAGCCGCGGCTGCTGGGGACGGTGCAGCTACTGCTCCATCGCCACCCTGTACCACGACGCCAGGGCGGGGGGCGGCGGGAAGCTGCTGCGGCACCGCGGCCCCGAGAACATCGCCGAGGAGATGGCCCTGCTGTGCCACGCGGCAGGGGGCTCGGCCGTGTTCTGCTTCCACGACGACAACTTCCTCCTTCCACGTCCCGAGGACTCGCTGCGTCGAGTGCGTCAGATCCGGGAGGTGCTCGACACCTACGGCGTGGGGACGGTCGGGATCATCGGCAAGTGCCGGCCCGACAGCGTGACGCCCGATCTGGCCCGGGAGCTGCGGGCGCTCGGTGTGGTGCGGCTGTTCGTGGGGGTGGAGAACGTGTCGCCCGCCGGCTCGGAGCACCTGAACCGCAAGGTCGAGGTGGAGCAGGTGGGCCGGGCCCTCGACGCCTGCCAGATGGCGGGCATCGTCGGCTGTTACAACCTGCTGCTGTTCGAGCCCAGGGCGACCATGGCGGACGTGGAGCAGAACGTGGCCTTCATCCGTTCCCACGCCTCCCAGCCGGTGAACTTCTGCCGGGTGGAGCCCTACAGCGGCACGCCGCTGCAGCAGAGCCTGGCCCGCGAGGGTCGGCTGGCCGGCAGCTACCTGGGCTACGACTACCGCATCGAGGACGATCAGGTCGAGCTGCTGTTCCGGGTCTGCGCCGCGGCCTTTCGCGAGCGCAACTTCGCGCCCGCCGGCGTCCACAACCGCTACATGGGGCTGGGCTACAACGTCAACCTGCTCGACCGGTTCTACGACGATCCGGCGGGAGTGGCGGCGCTGGCGGGGGAGGCCGAGGCGCTGACCCGCTCCATCGCGCTGGAGACGGCCGATTTCCTCGACGACGCGATCCGCATCGTCAAGCAGGGGATGGGCGACAGCGATCGCATCGAGCGCGAGACCGGCGGCCTGGCGCTGGCGATCGCCGAGGCGAACCGGCGCCGGCACGCCGAGCTGGACCAGCTCCAGGCCATGCTGCAGGCGTTCGCCGACGGCACGCCAGGAGTGGACCGGCCCCCGGCCCGGCCCAGCCCCAGGGCCGTGCAGCTGATCAAGCGAGTGGCGCAGGGCGCGGCGATGGGGATCTGGCTGGCTTCCTGGACCATGGGTTGCGACAGCCGGACCACTCCCTCGGATGCAGGGGTCGACGTCTGGCCGGTGGACCCTCCGCCCTGGCCCGACATGGGGGTCAGGCCCGACAGGGTCGACATCTGGCCGGTGGACCCGCCGCCGCCCGACGTGGGGGTCGACATCTGGCCGGTGGACCCGCCGCCGCCGCCCGACGTGGGGGTCGACATCTGGCCGGTGGACCCGCCGCCGCCCCCCGACGTGGGGGTCGACGTCTGGCCGGTCGACCCGCCGCCGCCGCCACCGCCCGCCGACGCCAGCGCCAGCCTGTCCACCGGGCCAGGCGGCCAGACCCTGGCCGGGCACTTCAGGGACACGAGCCCTGTCCGCGTGCCGCGCTCGAGCGATCTGCCCCTGTTCGATCCGCCCGCGGTGAGCCTGAGGGCACAGCGCGTGGGACAGCAGGTCCGGGTCACGGTGCTCGGTGGTCCCGAGGCGGCCAGCCTGCGCTGGCAGAGCGAGGGAGCGATCGAGGGAGCGATCGAGGGAGAGGGCCGGGAGGTGCTGTGGAGCCCCGGCTCCGACGCGGATCAGATCAGCGTGGGCATCCGCGCGCGAGGCGGCGTGGCGGTCGTGTCGCTGCGGCTGGTCGAGGTGGGCTAGCCGGCGCGACGCCGCGCTGGCCTGACGCTCCGCCCATCCATTCCCCGGCTATCGTTCAGTCTCCTCGCGCCGACGGGCCGTGACCGCGTCGATCGCAGCGTCGGCGGCCACGTGGACCAGCTGGTTGACCAGCCGAATCGAGGTGTAGGTCCGGGCCACGACGACGTCGTGGATGCGCCGAACCGCGCGCGCCGGAGCGTCGAGCGGCGGCACCTGCTGCAGCAGGTCGAATGGACGACTCGCGATCTCGCTGTGCACCTGCTGGATCGCGACCGTGCCCCTGTCCACCGCGTCCTGCAGCAGATCTGTCAGACCCTTCAGTCGGCTCATCGGCTCATCTCCGCTCCCTGTCGGGATCGTCAGGCCGCGCGTCCTGCTCGCACCAGCGTCTGATCTGGCGGTACACCTCGGCATGATGCGCGAGGCCCAGGTGACCGATCCCGCCCAGCAGCTTGACGTTCTGCGGCGGGAAGCCGGGGCCATCGCCTGGCGCTGCCTGGCCGAGCGCGCTCGGCACCCGGACGACCGAATCGCCGAACAGCCGCCCGACGAGGTGATCCGTGCGATCGGTCAACGTGCTCCCGATGACGTAGTGCACGGCGCCGGGGTGAAGCGGCACATGCGTGCGGCGGTTGTCGAGCAGGGCGTCCGGGTCGCGCCCCTCCCAGTCCTCGTCGACCAGACTGCCGTAGCGCAGGTCCTTGACGCCGGCGCTGCGCAGATCGATCACCTGACGCACCAGGCGAACGACCGGCTCGTTGAACATCCGCAACACGGACGAGACCACGTTGCCGAGCTTCTCCAGCGGCGCGCCGAGGTGAGGAGAGCCCAGGTAGAACGCGCGGCGCAGCTTCGCCGGCCAGCGACGTCCGCGCTGCGCTCCGTAGTGGCACGCGCTGCGGATCAACAGGCCCCCGAGGCTGTGACCGATCAGCATCAGGTCCTCGACCGGCGTCGGGTAGCAGACGACCAGCCGCTCGAGGAGCTCGGCCAGCGCGCGGCCGTTGTGCGAGACACGCAGTCCGCTGTTGTAGCGCACGTACAGGGGCGTGAACCCGAAGTCACGCTGCAGCCGGGTCCCGTACGACGGCGCGTCCTCGTCGGGGAAACGCCAGCACCCCTCGGTCTCGCCCATGCCGTGGATCAGCACGCAGACCTTCCCCGTCGCGTCCGGCTGAGCCGCCCGCAGCGAAGCTTCGTCGAGCTCGAGCGGCCGCCCCTCGTGATACAGCGCCATCTCGATCGCCAGCGCGTTGCCCCGTTGGGCGAGATAGTCGCCGACCACCGCGTTGAGCGCGCCGATGGTCGCGTCGAGCGCGTTGACCGCTGGCTCTGCTGGCCGCGGGCGGCTGGCTGAGGTCAAGGCAGTGTCCCTCGTCCGATGAGACCAGGACTCTGACACACCCGGTGGGGCCTGCAAAGGGCTGCTCGAGAACCGGCGGCGGCTGACCTGCCTCACGCACGGATCCGTTGGGCCGGCGCCTCCCCGGCGGTATAGTGGGCGCGAGGGGACGGCGGATGGAGACCACGACACGAACACTGATCATCGGCCTGGTGCTCGCCGCATCACCGGCGCTGGCGAGGGCGCCGGCGCCGGGCTCGCAGCCCACGTCGGCCCCAGCCGGGCCCGGCCTGGTGCAGCCGGCGTGGAGCCGGGACGAGCCCGGGCCGGACGAGCCCGACGATCCGGCCGAGCCGGGGTGGATGGACAACGGCGAAGAAGAAGAGGACCCGCCGCCGCTACCGCCGACCACGCGCAAGAAGAAGGGACGCCAGCCGGAGCAGGCCTGGTGCGGGAGCCGCATCACCTGGGGCCACGCGATCCAGCCGGTCTCGTACAGCTTTGGCGCTCAGACCTACGACCGAACCCGGTACCACCAGCTCCTGTCGTTCGAGCCGGCCCTCTGGCCCGCCGAGGGGCTGCGCCTTGGCCTGAGGCTGGCCCTGGCCTTCGACCTGTCGCCGCACGGCGACGAGACCGACAGCTCCTTCTCGTTCGGCGACGGGTCGGCGGAGATCGACTTCGAGCGGCTGAGCGGCCCGGCCGTGATCTCTGCCTCGGGCAGCGGCCCGAGCGACCTGCACTTCGACGCGAGCTACTCGCCCCGCCTGTTCACCGTGCCCGGGGCCGGGGTACGGATCGAGCCCGGCCTGCGTGTGGTCCTTCCCCTCAGTGCAGTCACCCGCGCCCGGTCCCGGCTGCTCGGCCTCGCCCCTGGCCTGGCCCTGCGCCGCCGCATCGAGCTGCTCGGCCCGTTCTGGCTGCCCACGCTGGACCTGGTCTATGCCTTCCGCGCCTACAAGTACTTCCACGAGTACGAGACCACACAGCTGGGTCCCTGGGTGACCCCCGAATCCGGCCGCAACACCTCGTGGCACATCGAGAACGCCTTCGAGCTGCGGCTGCAGCTGCTGGCCGGCCTGCACCTCGCCCTTGCGTACCACCACTTCGACGATCTGCTCTACGCACTCGAGTCGGAGTCCGTGTCGCTGGCCGATGGCGTCTCCGCCGGCCTTGGTCCGAGCGCGAACAACCACCGCTCGCTGGACTGGCTGGTGCTGGACCTGGGCTACGATCTGCTGTCCTGGCTGCGGGTGTCGGCCGGCTTCTCGATGCTGTTCCACGATCTGGTCGTGGATTCGAGCTACCGGGCCTCGCCTTCCAGCCGAGAGACCGTGGCGCACATCAACCTGACCCTGCCAATGGACCGCCTTGCCGTCCAGGTCCGATCGTGGATTGGCGGATAGGCGGGGCATTTTTCTGCCAGCGGATTCGTACGGTACGAAAAGAATGCACGTTTGTGGTCAGACGCTTATTGATTCCTACAGGTTGGAGAGGGGTAGCCTGTCCCCCGTTAGCCGAGCTCGTAGCAGACGTGGATCGCCGCGCCGTTCTGGGGCAGCGTGCCCTTGAGCACGATCTGGTTGATCACCGCGTCGTAGTCCCAGTCCTTGCCCTGCACGGCCGGCGTGTTGCCGTAGGTCACCTTGATCGTGCCGGCCTTGGCCTTCTTGGTCAGCTTGAACTTCGTGGTGGCGGTGATCACGCTCTTCGACAGCTGCTGAAAGACCGGAGACCAGTCGGAGTTGCAGATGTGGAACTGCACCCCGCCGGTGAGCGTGCTGAGCAGCATGTAGCTCTTGCCGTCATCCGCCACGCAGCCCTTGTCCACCAGCCCGACGATGCTGTGGAACACGTAGTCCTGGTAGCCGGGCCGGGTCTTGATCCAGGCGTGGAACGCGGCTCCGCAGAAGACACCCTTGCACTCGTCGTCGGTGACCACCACGACGTGCCGCACGCTGTTCGGACGCATGAAGCTCTCGATCGTGCCGACGTGCGCCACGTACTGGGTCAGCGCATCGTGACTGTCCACGTGCTGTTCGACCTGCTGGAAGAACTGGCCGTTGCTGCAGTTGGCGCCTGCCAGCGGGGCAGGGATGCAGATCTGGTTGTTGTCCTTGTCGACGTAGCGGCTGGCCACCAGGACCACGCGGTAGTCCACGGTCGCCTGACTGATGGTGGAGGCGAACTGGTTCATGTTGTTGCGGACCATCGCGATCTCGCCCTTCATCGAGCCCGACTGGTCGATGACCCAGACGATGTCCACCGGTCTCGCGCTCTTGCCGAAGGTGAAGCTCTCGCAGCTCTGGCCGGTCACGCCGACGTCGAGCAGCGCGGTGACGCCGCTGTCCATGCAGGGCAGGTCGGCGCCGCTGCAGTCCTGGTCGATGGTGTCGCCGCAGATCTCCTGCTGCGGCGTGACCGCCCCCTGACACGGGCCCCAGCTGCCGAACTCGTCCGTCGCGATGCAGCTCTGCGTCCCCTGCTTGCAGATGCCCTGGATCGGGCCCGGGGGCCGGGGGAAGCACTTCTGCGTTTGGCCAGCCTGGCAGGAGCAGCCCTCGTCCACATCGCCATCCAGATCGTCATCGAAGCCGTTGCAGGTCTCGGGCATCGCCACCGGGGCACCGCCATCTACCGAGGGTTGCGGATCGCCCGTCATGCCGCCCATCGACCCGCTGCCACAGCCGAGCGCCAGCATGCAGGCTGCCGCCAGGTACTTGATTCGCCAATGATGCATGGTCGCCCTCCTCACGTGGGGCCAGTGTCTGCGGACCCCTTTGAATGAGGACTAGCAACGGGTGTGCCCAATGGGGGAGCCATCGCACACAAGTTAATACAATTAGTTAGCTGCGAGGCGTGGGGTCAGGTGACCCTGTTAAAACGGCGATCTGGGGCTCGCCCCCCCGGCAGGGCATGTTACTTGCCGCGCTTGAACAGGCCCGTCGCGTCCTGGCCCCCCTTGCAGTGGGCCTGCTTGAACGCGGGCAGCTCGCCATACACCACCACCGAGCGCGGCTGGTAGAACAGCACGAGCACCGGCTCGTTCTTCTTGTTCATCACGTGGACGCCCTGGGGAAAGACGAAGGTCCCGCCGTCCTTCACCTCCAGCGTGCAGTACTTGGTCTTGAGCGTCACGGCCACCGTGCCCTCGCCCAGGTACTTGAGCGTGACCTGCCCCGATGCGTTGCGGAAGGTCCCCGAGGGGGCCCGCTGCTTCATCCCGGAGCGCCCCGCAGGGGCGCGAGGACCGGGACCCCTGGGATTGGCCTGCGCCGGGCCGGGCGAGCGCAGCATCACAAGAGCGAGAAGCACGGTCGACATGGCCATCGTGCGCATGGCTCTTCCTCCGTTGTCGGGTGGGCCGATACTGCACCGGATCCAGACCTCTCACAACCAGGCTATCGCTTGTGCAGCTATCGCTTGTGCAATGGCGCCGGGGGCGGCGACGGCATAGAATCAAGGGCGATGAGCGAGAAGCGCCGCATACCGCCTCTGCCCACCCGAGAGGTCCCCGAGATCCCGGTGGGCCACCCGCTCGTCTTCCCCGACGAGGGCGGCTACGTCGAGGAGCCCTCCACCGCGGAGAGCCTGACCCCGACGCCCGAGCTCGTCCGGGACACGACGCGTTGTCCGCACCTGGTGCTGCTCTTCGGCCGGGACATCGGCCAGGTCTTCAAGCTGGACCAAACGCGGACCCGACTCGGTCGCGACCGGAGCTGCGAGATCCAGCTCGCGGACTCGGGTATCTCGCGGCAGCACGTTTCCATCGCCCGCGATCCGATCGGGCGGTGCACCGTGCGGGATCTGGGCAGCCGCAACGGAACGTACCTCAACGAGCACAGGATCGCGCGGCCCGAGCTCCTTCGGAACAACGATCTGGTCCACATCGGGTCCAACACGGTGCTCAAGTTCATCGACAGCGAGAATCCCGAGGCGGACTACGCCCTCTCGATGTACGAGGCGGCGATGAACGACGTGTTGACGGGGGTTCACAACCGACGGTCCCTCGAGGAGCAGCTGGCCAAGGAGCTGGCCTTCGCCAGGCGCCACGGTGTGCCCCTGGCGGTGCTCTTGCTCGACCTGGACCACTTCAAGCGGATCAACGACACCCACGGCCACCTGGTGGGGGACCAGATGCTCAAGGAGTTCGCCGAGCTGGTCGGCGGATCGGTGCGGACCGAGGACACCCTCGGTCGCTATGGCGGCGAGGAGTTCGCCATCATCTGCCGCCACACCGGCCCCACCGGCGCGACAACCAAGGCCGAGCGGATCCGTGTCCTGGTCTCCGGCCACCTCTTCTGCGCCGAGAGCCACCGCCTCCGCCTCACGGTGAGCATCGGCGTCGCGGCATTCGACGACACCGAGGGGCTCGGCCCGCAGTCGATCCTGGCCTACGCGGACCACGCCCTGTACCAGGCCAAGCAGGCCGGTCGGGATCGGGTGGTGCGCTTCGGTGGGCCGTAGGGAATGTCCCGCACGTCGCGGGACCAGGGCTATTTCAGCGGCAGCTTCTGGTAGCTCTGCCAGGTGGCCAGCGCCTTCTTGGGCGTGCCGTCGAAGCGCCGCAGGCCCATCGACTCGAACAGGCGGAACATGAGCTCGGCCTGGGGCTGCTCCTGCGGCGTTCTCGCGAGCGACCGGAACCAGTCGAGCACGGCGCAGTAGTCCTGGGGCGTCGTGCAGGGGCAGCCGGTGATGAGCGCGTGCGGGTAGATGTCGCGGTCGGACCACCACGTCACGAGGTCCATCTCGAGTCGTTTGGCCTCGCCCAGCAGCCAGCCGAGGTATTGCTCCTGCACCGCCTCGCTGGCGGCGATGTGGACCTGGCAGCTCGGGGCGGCGGCGGTGCCCGCGTTGTAGACCAGATCGCTGGAGGCCCCGCCGGTCTCCGCCACCACCAGCTTCTCCCCGGTGGCCTGCGCCACCTCGTCGAGCCAGGTGGATCGGAACTTGATGCCCGTCAGCTCCACGATGTAGGGGTAGGTGCTGACCGCGAACCGGTCCCGCTTCATCGACTTGACCCGGGCCAGCGCCTCGGTGAAGCAGGCTGCCTCGCTCCCTTTCGAGCACCAGCCGTCGCCGATGGCGTCGCGCATGGTGTCGATCTGGAACGAGGGGAAGACGACGGCCTGGGGGTGCGCCTGCCTGGCGGCGTCGTAGGCCGCGTCCGCCACCTTCTTGACCGAGTCGAATGCGCCCGGGTCCATCTTGTCGCAGGCGGCGGCGAACATGTTGACCTCGATGGCGTGGTTGACGTAGGCCGGCTTGAACCGCCCCACCATGTATTTGACGTACTCCAGGTAGGCCTTGCGCCAGCGCTGACCGTCGGGATCGGTGTCGAAGTTGAAGCAGGGGAGGGCCCAGTTGTCCTTGGTGATCAGCTTGCCGTCCTGCTCCCCGGCCTCGGCGGCCAGCGTGTTGCGACCGGAGCCGCCCACCAGCGCGAGAGAGAGGAAGACCCCCTTGTTGGCGTCCTGGACCAGCTTGACCCACTCGTCCACCGCCGCCTTCCAAAGCGGCGGCAGGTCGGAGATGTTGCCGTCCTCGAACGCCTTCCACGGCACGCCGATGAAGTCGTTGTGCAGCGAGATCAGATCGACGTCGTCGGCCAGGTTCTGCGGCCCAAAAACAAAGAAGGTGCCGGATCCGATCTTGGTGGTCACCGGGGTCGAGGCGAGCCGGAAGCTGCGCGAGGCAGGTGCGCTGTCAGGGCCGCTCGCGTCGAGGCCGTGGTCGGGCGCCACCTCGAGCAGGCCCTGGTCCGCGGTTCCTCCGTCGTCCGAGCAGGCGATCGCTGTTGCCGCCGCCAGAATAAACGCCAGCCTGATGCTCTTGTTGAGTAGCCCGGGCCGGTTGCCCGACCCGGGCCCTCCCCGGAACCGGACTTGGAGATTTCCACCATCCGGCTCTTCCGCTGATGTGTCTCGCGGATCTCTTGTCATCGTTACCTCCAAA
>Ga0180009_10004482_pt1 | contig 15382 bp, 13 predicted proteins | sample OS_PC_MetaG_FD_123537 | JGI IMG/M metagenome (GOLD analysis project Ga0180009, IMG submission 123537) | Groundwater microbial communities from the Aspo Hard Rock Laboratory (HRL) deep subsurface site, Sweden - OS_PC_MetaG | ecosystem: Environmental > Aquatic > Deep subsurface > Groundwater...
AACCATGCGCTTGTTGGCTACCGCCGCCCGCACGATGATTCCCGCCCTGGTCTTATACAGAACGAAAAACATCAATATGAACACCACCAGCGATACGCCCAGGATGAACAGCCGGTACACCGGATACTGGGTGCCCAGCAGGGGAATCGACCCGGCCAGCAGGGAGGGCAACACCACCAACAGCGGCTCGTTGCCCCAAAAGATCTTGACCAGCTCTTCGATGATGTAGGCCATGCCGAAGGTGAGCAGGAGCTCGTGGGCATGTCCGTAGGAGTGAACCTTGCGCAGGAAGAAACGCTCTATGATCACCCCGGCCAGGGCCACCACCAGCGGAGCCACCAAAAGGCTCAACCAGAAATGACCGGTCCACTGCAAGATGGACCAGGAGAAGTAGGCCCCCATCATGTACAGGGCGCCGTGGGCAAAGTTGAGCACGCCCATCATGCCGAAAATCAGGGTCAGACCGGAGGCCACCAAGAACAGCAGCATCCCGTATACCAGTCCATGCAGGGCCTGCACGGGCAACGCGGCCAGGGTATCCATGGGTCTCCTTAAAAATTCGCTCCCGCCAAAAGGCTGGCCACGCGGCCCTCCGTTAAAACCGCAGTGGTCGGGCCAAAGGCGCAAAGCATTTTTTTACAAGTCCCCGGCGGCCGAAGGCTCCCCCCCTGGCCGCCCCATCTCATCCCGGGCTCAGGGTTTGTGGATGGCCCGCCCCAGGCAATCCAGGGCCGCCTCCTTCACTGTTTCGGCCAGGGTGGGGTGGCCCATGACCACCTCGCCCAGGTCGTCCACCGTGGCTTCCAGGTCCATGGCCAGGGCCACCGCGCCGATGAGATCGGTGGCGTGCTGGCCCACGATGCAGGCGCCCAATATCTCGCCCAACTCCGGATCGCTGACGATCTTCACCAGACCCTGGTCCTCGCCCATGGCCGCGGCCTTGCCGCTGAAGCGGTAGGGGAACTTGCCCACCTTCACCTTTAGGCCCCGGCTCACGGCCTGGGCCTCGCTAAGGCCCACCGAGGCCACCTCGGGGAAGGTGTAGATGCAGTTGGGGATGCGGTCATAGTCCATTTGGCGGCCCACGCCCATAAGATTCTCCACCGCCACCACCCCCTCTTCGGAAGCGGTGTGGGCCAGCATGGACTTGCCCACCACGTCGCCGATGGCGTAGACCCCGGGCACCGAGGTCTCCATGCGGGGGTTGACCTTGACGAAGGGCCCGTCCATCTCCAGGCCCAGGGCGTCGCGGCCCCAGCCATCGGTGTTGGGCGCGCGGCCCACGGCCACCAGCACCAGCGAGGCCTTGAGGGTCCGCTCATTGCCCGCCGCGTCGCTGATCGCCAGGGAGGGGCCACTCTTGCCCTTTTTGACTTCCCGGGCCCGGGCCCCGGTGATTATCTCGATGCCCATCTCCTCCAAGGCGCCCTTGAGGGCCGTGACGGCCTCCGGGTCCTCGCCCGCGATGATGGTGGGCAGCAGTTCCACGATGGTCACCTGGGAGCCCAACAGGCTGAAGATGGTGGCCAACTCCACCCCGATGACCCCGCCGCCGACGATAACCAGCGACTTGGGCGCTTCCCGCAGAGTTAGGGCGTGGTCGCTGTTGATGACCTGCTTGCCGTCCACCGGGATGGGCGGCACCTCGGCCGGGCGCGAACCGGTGGCGATGATGATCTTGGCCGCGCTGACCCGCTTGGCCCCGTCCGGGCCGCTCAGTTCCAGGGTGTGAGGATCAATGAAACGGGCCTGGGCCTTGGCCAGGGTCACCTTGTTGGCCTTGAGCAGGCCCTCCACCCCGCCGGCCATGCGCGAGACCACCTCGTCCTTGCGCTGCATCATCTTGGCCAGGTTGGCGGCCAGCTTGCCCGCGCCGCTGTACACCCCGGATTTGCGTATCTGGTGCAGGGGGTGCACGTCGGAAAGAAGGGACTTGGTGGGGATGCAGCCCCGGTTCAGGCAGGTGCCGCCCAGGGTGTCCTTTTCGGCCAAGAGCACCTTGGCCCCCATCTGGCCGGCGCGGATGGCGGCCACGTAGCCGCCGGGCCCGCCGCCGATCACCGCCAGGTCATAGTCGTAGTCATGGGCCTCGGCCTGAACCGTGGCCGCGCTGTAGGCATCGGCCGCCGGCTCCGGGGCAGGCGCAGCAGGCGCCGCCGGGGCGGCCGGGGCGGGAGCCTGGGAGGCGGCAGCCATGGGCTGGTAGTTGTCGGGCACCGTCTCGCCCTGGGCCACGATGACCCCCACCACGGTGAGCACCGGAACTTCCACCCCGGCGGGAACCAGGATGCGGCCCAGGATGCCGTCGCTGGGTGACTCCACCTCGGTTGTCACCTTGTCGGCCTCCACCACGTAGAGCGACTCGCCTTTTTTGACCGCGTCGCCCTCGGTCTTGAACCATTCGATGATGGTGCCCTTTTCAACCGTCACCCCCAGCATGGGGAGAACTATTTCAACGGCCACTTTCAGCCTCCTTGCGCCGCGGTCAACCCAGGTCCATGAAGATGAGCGCCGGCCGTTCGAGTTTCTTTTTCAAGCTGGTCAAAAATTGCGCGGCCACCGCTCCGTCGATGATCCGGTGGTCCACGGACAGGCCCAGGGTGGCCACCTGGCGCACCACCACCTGGCCGTTTTCGGCCACCACCTTTTCCTGGGTCTTGCCCACAGAGAGGATGGCGCTCTGGGGTGGATTGATGATGGCCGTGAAGTGGGTGATCTCATATTGGGCCAGGCTGGAGATGGTGAAGGTGCCTCGCTGAATCTCGTCGGCCTGGAGCTTGCGTTCCCGGGCCCGTTCCACCAGATCGGCCCGCTGGGAGGCGATCTCCCACAACGAGGCGATATTGGCCGAGGCGATGGCCGGCACGATGAGGCCCTCTTCCAGGGCCACGGCCAGGCCCACGTTGATATCGGCCCACACCTCGATGTTTTCGCCGTCAAAGGAGGCGTTGACGTTGGGGAACTCCTCCAGGGTCAGGGCCACCGCCTTGATGAGCAGATCGTTGACCGAAATCTTCACCCCGTGACGGCCCAGAATCTCCTGCTTGATGTCCTGGTACAGGCCCAGCAGGGCATCCATCTTCACGTCGCTGAAGAAATAGATGTGGGGCGCGGTGAAGGCCGAGGCCGACAGGCGCCGGGCGATGGTCTTGCGCATGGAGGTGGCGGCCACCTTCCGGCCGGCCAGGGCTCCCCCCGCCGGGGCCGGAGCCGCGGCGGCGCGCAGCACGTCGGCCTTGGTGACGCGCCCCCGGGGCCCGCTGCCTCGCACCGCGCCCAGGTCCACGCCCTTTTGCAGGGCCAGCTTGCGGGCCAGGCTGGTCACCCGCGCCGGGCCCGAGGTTTCCGCCGCCATCGGAGCGGCCTGGTGGGCCGCCACGTCCCTTTTCAGGATGATGCCGCCGGGGCCGCTGCCCTGCACGGCCGCCAGTTCCAGGCCCTTTTGCCGGGCCAGGAAGCGCGCCGCCGGCATGGCCCGGACTTGGCTTTTGCTGTTCGCTTGCATTGCGGCCTCCCCCCTAGAGGTATTCCAGAACCCGGGAAACCGCGTCCTTGAGGTCCTGCTCGCTGGGAATGAAGGCCTGCTCCAGGGGCGGACTGAAGGCCACCGGGGTGTCCGGGCCGGCCACCCGAATGATGGGGGCCTGCAGGGAGTCAAGGGCGTGCTCGGCCACCATGGCGGCCAGCTCGGCCCCCATGTTGCCGGTGTGGCAGCCCTCGTCGGCGGTGATCAGGGTGCCGGTCTTGCGCACCGAGGCCAGCACCGCCTCCCGGTCCAGGGGGCACAGGGCGCGCAGGTCGATGACCTCCATATCCACGCCCTGTCCGGCCATTTCCTCGGCCACGGCCAGGGCCTTGGCCACCATGTTAAGGGTGGCCACCACGGTGATGTCCTTGCCCGGGCGCACCACCTTGGCCTTGCCGATGGGCACGGTGTAGGCTTCCTCGGGCACCTCGCCCTTGTCGATGTACATCTTCTTGTGTTCCACGAACAGCACCGGGTTGTCGTCCTGGATGGCCTCGATGAGCATGCCCTTGGCGTCGTGGGGGGTGGAGGGCATGGCGATCTTGATGCCCGGGATGTGCTGGAAAATGGCGTGGAAGCTCTGGGAGTGCTGGGCGGCGGTGCCCCGGCCGGCCCCGATGTTCACCCTAATCACCATGGGCACCTTGGCCCGGCCGCCGAACATGAAGTGCATCTTGGCCATCTGGTTTATCACCATGTCCATGGCCACGGTGATGAAATCGATGAACATGATCTCCACCACCGGGCGCATGCCGGTCATGGCCGCGCCCACCGCGCCGCCCACGAAGGCGGCCTCGGAGATGGGGGTGTCCATCACCCGGTCCACGCCGAAGCGTTCTTGCAGGCCGGCGGTCACCTGGAAGATGCCTCCGTAACGGCCCACGTCCTCGCCCATGATGAATACGCTGTCGTCCTGGTCCATGCAGTGGGCCAGGGCCTCGTTAAGCGCTTGAGCATAAGTAATTACGCGACTCATTTTTCTCACCCTCCCCTAGGCCAAGACGTCCTGATACATTTCTGAAAGGGGCGGGAACGGGCTTTGTTCCGCGAACTCGATGGAGCCCGTGATCTCCAGCTCCACCTCATCCCAAACCGCCTGCATCTGTTTCTTGGTCATCACCTTGTTCTTGCTCAGGTACTGCTCAAAGCGCTTGATGGGGCATTTCTCCACCCAGGCCTGGATGTCCTCCTTGCTGCGGTAGCGGCCGCCCTGGTTGGGGTCGCCCTCGTGGTGGCCCCGCCAGCGGTAGGTCTTGCACTCCAGCAGGGTGGGGCCCTGGCCCTGGCGGGCCCGCTCGATGGCCTCGCCGGCGGCCAGGTACACCGAGAGCACGTCGTTGCCGTCCACGGTCAGCCCGGGCATGCCGTAACCGGCCGCCCTGATGGCGATATCGGTGATGGCCTGGTGCTGGGCCTGGGAAACCGAGATACCGAAACCATTGTTCTCGCAAACAAAAACCACCGGCAACTTGTGCACGGCCGCGAAGTTGAGCGACTCGTGGAAGGTGCCGTTGTTGGAGGAGGCGTCGCCGAAGAAGCACACCGCCACATGGCCCGGGTGTTTCATCTTGCAGCTAAGGCCCGCGCCCACCGCGATGGGCAGGCCGCCGCCGGCGATGCCGTTGGCCCCCAGGATGCCCAGATCCACGTCGGCGATGTGCATGGAGCCGCCCTTGCCCTTGCAATAGCCGGTTTCCTTGCCGTAGAGCTCGGCCATCATGGGCTTGAGCAGAGCGCCCTTGGCGATGACGTGGCCGTGGCCTCGGTGGGTGCTGGTGATGTAGTCCTTGTCGCCGAGATTGGCGCACACCCCGGCGGCTATGGCTTCCTCGCCGATGTACAGGTGAGCCAGGCCGGGTATGTGCCCCCTGGCGTAAAGATCTTGAACTCTTTCCTCAAACGCCCGGATGACCACCATGGTCCGGTACAACTGGCGCACGGTTTTCAAGGGAATATCCATAACACCCTCCACAGGCTGCTAGACGTGGCACATTGATTGTGGAACTTTTAGTGCTGCAGAAGCCGTGCCAGCTTTCCGGCGAAAACCGCCGCTGCTAACCAGCCAGAAACTCGTTGGTTTTTCTTGGGGTGAGAATCAAGAAATGTCTTAGGTCACGCGACAGGTGTCGCAAAGTGGGGCTTTTGTCTCAATTTGACACATTAGGCCGCGATAAACGTGACCCCGCCGGGGCGGCTCGGCAGCCTAGTCGAAGCTCACCGACTTGCCTATGCCCAGCTCCTTGATGCGGCGGTAGATGGTGCTGCGCGAAAGGCCCAACTCGCGCGAAACCTGGGCCACGTTGCCCCCGCACTCGGCCAAGGCGTTTTTGAGCACCTCGGTCTCCATCTGCTTCATGGGCTGCACCGCTTCCGTCACCTGGGTGGCCAGGCCGGGGCGGAAGATGCGCTGGGGCAGATGCTCCACCTCGATCTCCCGGCCATCGCAGACGATGGCGGCCATCTCCAATATGTTGCCCAACTCGCGCACGTTGCCCGGCCACTGGTAGCGGCGCAGCACCTCCATGGCCTCTGGGGCGATGCTCAGTTGGCGGGCTCCCAGCTTGTAGGAGACCCGCCCCAGGACGTGCTCCACCAACAGGGGGAGGTCGTCCAAGCGCCCCCGCAGGGGGGGGATGTTCAACTCCACCACGCTGAGGCGGAAATACAGGTCCTGCCTGAAGCCCTTGCTGGCCACCCGCTCCACCAAATCCTCGTTGGTGGCGGCGATGACCCGCACATCCACTTTCATCGGCCGGTTGTCGCCCAGGCGGGTGATCATGCCGTCTTGCAGCACCCGCAAGAACTTGGTCTGGGCGTCCAGGGGCATCTCGCCCACTTCGTCCAAGAACACGGTGCCCCCATCGGCCAGTTCCAGCTTGCCCACCTGGCCGCCCTTGCGCGCCCCGGTGAAGGCCCCCTCCTTGTAGCCCAGAATCTCCGACTCGATGAGTTCCCGGGGGATGGCCGCGCAGTTGATGGCCACGAAGGGCCCCTGGCTGCGGGCCGAGGCGTTGTGGATGGCCTGGGCGAAAAGCTCCTTGCCGGTGCCGGTCTCGCCCATTATCAAAACCCGGCTGTCCGCTCCGGCGGCGATGTTGGCCAGCTTGATCTGGCGCAAAAACTCCGGGGCCTGGCCCTTGATGTCCTCGAAGGTGAAGCGGGCGTTGTGGCCGGAAACCTTGCGCACTTCGTTGAAAAAGCGGCTCCGCTCGCTCATGACCAAAAAGAAGCCCCAGTGCTTTTCATCCTCACGGATAAGGAAGGGCCGCAGGATGAAATAGTTGCGCCCCTGGGGGCCGTCCACCCCCACTTCCACGTTGCCGTGTTCCTTGCCGTTGAGGGCCATCTCCATGAGCAAGGGCTGCCCAGGAAACACCTTGTCGATACTTTGCCCCATCATCTTTTGGCAGGAGAGGCCGGCCATGCGGCAGGCCTTTTGGTTGGCGTGGGTCACCACCCCCTTGTGATTTACTGCGATCACCGCCTCGGATATGGAGCCCAAGAGCGATTCCAGCAGGGTCTCGTAGCTGCTCTTCTCTTTGTCCGCCTTGCGCTGCTTCAGCTTGTTCTCAATGGCCTCGGCGGCCGAGATGACCATGCCCAGGGTGTGGCGGTGGGCGCTGGAGGATTTGCCCGAGAGGGTTATGGCCCCCAGCAGATTGCCCTCGGGCGAGAAGACCGGGGCCGAAGAGCAGGTCCAGTCGTGATGGCGCTGATTGTAGTGCTCCGGCCCGGTGACCTGCACCGGCTCTTTTTGGATGAGGCACAACCCGATGGAGTTTGTGCCCACCTCCTCCTCGGCCCGGCTGCTGCCGGCCACGTAGTTGTTGTCCCGGGCCATGCGCAAGATGTCTTCATCGCCGAAGACCTCCAGCACCACCCCTTCTGCGTTGGTCAAGACCAGGATGAAGCCGGTGCCCCGCACCGCGCTCTGCAAAAAGCGCATGAAGGGCAAGGCGGCCTGGATGAAATCGGCGTTGGCCCGGTGGATGCGGGCCAGTTGGGCAGGGGAAAGCTTTACGCTCACCTTGGGGGCGTTGGGCCGCAGCCCCCGGCGGAAGCAGCGTTCCCAGGATTCGGCCACCTGCTGGCGCACGGCGGAGCGGTCCGCCTTTCCGGTCAGGGCGAATTGCCGCCAGGCTTCGCTTTGTTTATCGCGGGGGATTCTCTGCTCCACGACGCTTTTCCTCGCTGCGGGGCAAGGTTGTTGCGGCCACCGCCCTGGTTGCATGGGCGGCAGGGGCGCAAGGACCTGGCTATTTAAAGCGGCTCGTTTCCAGGCAGGTCCGGGCCTGGTCCAAGCTCCATGGTGAGGGTTCCAGGCCCAGTTCGGTGCATAAATGCCCGGCCAGTAGTTCCGTGGCCCTCATGGCGTCCACCTCGCGGCCGGTCACCCGGCGCACCGAAGTCATGGGCGAACCGGTGAGGCCGCAGGGGTTTATGAGCTTGAAGTGCTCCAAGTTCGGGGCCAAATTCAAGGCCAGGCCGTGCAGGGAAACCCCGCCCTTGACCGCCACCCCGATGGAGGCCAGCTTTTTGCCCTCGTGCCAGGCCCCGGGGTGTCCCGGTTGCAGCGAGCCCCGCACCCCCAGGCCTTCCAGGGTGGCCAAAAGCGCCCGCTCCAATGCCCGCACCAAATCTCCCACCCCCAGGCCCAGGGCGGTCAGCTCCAACACGGGGTAGGCCACCAATTGGCCGGGACCATGATAGGTTATAAGTCCCCCCCGTTCAACCCGGTGCACCGCGATGCCCTCGCGGGCCAGAAGCTCCGGCGGAGCCAGGATGTCGCTCTCGGTGGCCCGGCGGCCCATGGTCAAAACCGGCTCGTGCTCCAAAAGCATGAGCACCTGGGGACCGGGCCGGAGCCGTTTCAGCTCGGCCAACCGGCGCATCAGCTCCAGGCCTTCCGGATAGGGGGTGGTCCCCAATTTGAGAATTTTGGCCTCGCGCATGGGGCAATGCTACCCCGGCGGCCGGGAACTCACAAGCACCCCCGCCGGAGGACGCAAGACCCTGCCCGGAGCCGGGCGGCGAGAAATCTTTTCATGGTGAGTGGGCAGAGCCCTAGACGCAAGACGGGCGGCCGGCCCCTGCGCCGGGTGACGCGGGGGCCGAGCGTATCATTTATCGGATATCAGTCGGCCCGGTCCACCGCCCGCCAAAAGCTGATCTGGCTGGGGCCTTGCACCAAATCCTTTATACGCTCGCGCATGCCCGCCATGTGCTCGGACTGGCCATGGGCCTTCAAGGACCCGCCGTCCTGCCATATTTCGTAGAAAAGGAACTCGTCGCCCTCCCGGCTGTCCCGGTGCAGGTCGTAGCGCAGGCATCCGGCCTCTTGGCGCACCGTGGGCACCACGGCCAAAAGCTCCTTTTCCAGGTTGTCGGCCTGGCCGGCCTTGGCCACGATCTTGGCGGTAACGTGTACTTTGCTCATGGTCGTCGCTCCTCGCCTTTTCGGATTTTTCCCCTCCCGCGCCGGGGCCAGTCCCCCGGGGGCCTCACATGGCCAGTTTACCCTCGAAGCTGGTGATGGGCGGATAGGCCGCGGGGTCGGTGATGATATCCACCAGCACCGGGCCCGGCTCGCCCATGGCCCGGTCCAGGGCCTCGGCCAGTTGGCCGGGCTCGCGCACCCGAATCCCCCGGCAACCGCAGGCCTCGGCCACCGCGGCGTGGTCCACGTCGGACATGTACACCGCGTCGGTGTGAGCGCCGAACTTAACATTTTCGGCGTGCTTTTGATAGCCCAGGATGCGGTTGTTGAGCACCAACACCGCCAGGTCCAGGCCCATGCGGCCCGCCGCCTCCAGTTCGGCCCAACAGTGGCCGAAGCCGCCGTCCCCGGCCAGGCAAACCACCGGGGCCTCGGGCCGCGCCAGCTTGGCCCCCATGGCCAGGGGCAAGCCCCAGCCCAGGCCGGCCAGGCCCCGGGGGGTGATGAAGCGCATGCCCGGGGCCAGGCTGGTGAGGTAGTTGGCCACCCAGATGGAGGAGTAGCTGGCGTCGGCCACCACCAGGGTCTCGGGGGTCAGGCGGCGGTTCAGCTCGTACATGATCCTCTCCGGCCGCACCGGCTTGCGCTTGGATTGCAGCAGGCCCTTGGCTTCCCGTTGATGGCGAGCCTTGCCCTGGGCGATGCGCTTTTCCAGGGCGGGGCGCGCCGCCAGGCGCTTGGACAAATCCAGGCCCTCCAACAGGGCCGTCAACTCGCCCAGGATCAGCTTGGCGTCGCCCAACAGGGGCAGGGCCTCGTAGTTGCGCCCTATCTCCATGGGGTCGGCGTCGATGTGGATGTAATCGGCCTCGGGCGGGTACAGGGTCCAGGAATCGGTGCCGTTTTGGTTGGTGCGGCTGCCCACCAAGAGCACCAGGTCGGCCTTGCTGATGATCTCCCGCTGAAACTTGGCCGCTCCGCCGGTGCCCATGAAGTAGCCCGCCACCCCCAGGCTCAGGGGATGGTTCTCGTCCACCGAGCCCTTGCCCATCACCGTGGTGGCCACGGGCAGGGAGGCCGTCTCCTGGAGCACGGCCAACTCCCCGCTGGCCCCGGACAGATGCACCCCGCCCCCGGCGATCACCACCGGGCGCTTGGCCTGGGCCAGCATCCGGGCCGCCTGCTCCAAATGCTGGTAGCCGGGCATGGTGCGCTCCAAGGGATAGCGCCCAAGGCTCTGGCGCCGGGGCGCCTCCCCGGGCTGGCAGGGGGCCAGCAGCAGGTCGGCCGGCAAGAGCAGGGCCGCCGGTCCGGGACGTCCGCTCACCGCCGCCCGGAAGGCCATGTCCAGGTAGTCGTCCACCCGGCTGGGCTGGTCCAGGCGGCGCACCCATTTGGTGCAGGCCCCGAACAGGGCCAGGTGGTCGAATTCCTGAAAGGCGTTCTTGTCGGTCTGGGCCAGGGCCACCTCCTGCACCAGGGCCACCACCGGCACCGAGGCCTTGAGCGCCTCGGCCAACGGCGGCACCAACAGGGTGGCCGCCGGGCCGTTCTGAGCGGTGACCACTCCCACCCGGCCGGATACCCGGGCAAAGCCGTCGGCCATGGCCCCGCCGGCGTTCTCGGTGCGGTACCAGGCCTGGCGGATGCCGTGGCTTTTGACCGCCAGGTGCAGGGCGCTGGGCAGGCTCTGGCCAAAAACCGTCGACACCCCGTGGCGCACCAACCCCTTGGCCAAGGCATCGGCCACTGTGCCGTTAAAATTGAGGGCTCGTCCGCTCTTCTGCTTGGGCACGCTCATGACATCACCTGTCGCTCTCCGGCCCTTTGTCAAACGCTTCAGGGCCGGTTGAACACGTAATTAAGCTGTCCGTTGGGAAGCTCATTGGGCACCGGCGCCAGTTCCATGCCCACCTTCACCTGGTCCAGGGGCACGTCGCCGATGCGGCCGAATAGCTTGTAGCCGCCCATGTCCAACACCGCGATGGCATAGGGCAGGTCCTCGGTGAATCCGGTTGGGGCGTATTTCAGCTCGCTATAAGTGGCCAGCTTGCCCACTCCCTCGATCTGGAACCACTCGATTTGGGCCTTTTCCCGGCACTTGTGGCATTGGGCCCGGGGCGGGAAGAACACCGCCCCGCAGGTGAGGCACTTGGTGCCGGCCACCTTGCCGTCTTCCAAATAGCCGATGAAGTCGTTGACCTTGGTGGTGGCGGTGAAGCTCACCGTGCCGAACTTGGCGAAACGGCGGTCCGCCTCGGGTTTCTTGTTGGCTGACATTATCTACCTCCCCAGGATGACCACGTTGCCGTAGATGCCCACGCCACCCATGTTGTGCACCAGGCCGAACTCCGGGTCCTTGACCTGTATGTCCCCGGCCTGGCCCCTTAGCTGCAATACGATGGTGCGCAGTTGGCTGCCGCCGGTGGCTCCTATGGGATGGCCCTTGGACAACAGGCCGCCGTCCACGTTCACCGGGATGGAGCCATCCTTGTAGGTTTCTTTGCTCCGGATAAGCTCGGGACCGCCGCCCCGGGGCGCGAAGCCCAGGTCCTCGTAGGCCAGCATCTCGGCGATAGTAAAACAGTCGTGCACCTCGGCCACGTCGATGTCCCCCGGGCCGATGCCGGCCATGGCGTAGGCTTGGCGTCCGGCCTCGGTGGCCGCCGCGAAACTGCTGAAGCTCTCGCGCAGGGCCAGGTTCACCGGAGCCGAGGCCGAGCCCAGGCCCCTGATCCACACCGGCTGGGCCACGCCCCACTGCTTCACCTTTTCCTCGCTGGCCACGATGACGCATGAGCTGCCGTCGGCGTTGGCGCAGCAGTCCATGAGCTTGAGCGGCGAAGCCACCGGGTCGGCGCTAAGGCACTGGGCCAGTTCCACCGGCTTGCGGTACACCGCCCGCTCGTTGAGTTGGCCGTAGGTGCCCGCCTTCACCCGGATCAGGGCCAGGTCTTCCTCGCTGGCCCCGTATTGGTCCAGGTATCCCTGCGCGAACATGGCGTAGTAGGCGGGCATCATGGTGCCGAAGGGGCTCTCCCACTGGATGTCCGATCCCCGGCCCATGCGCTCCTGGCTCTCGGCGCTGGTGATCTCGCTCATCTTCTGGAAACCCAGCACCATGACGCTGTCGTGCAATCCGCTCTGCACCAGCGAATAAGCCAGCTTAAGGCCGGTGGTGGAGGAGCAGCACAGGGACTCGGTGTAAAAGGTGGGCTGGGGGTTCAGGCCGCAATGCTCGACGATGACCCCGGCGGGGGAGCGCTGCTTGTCATACTCCGGGGCCGAGCAGACCACCGAAGCGCCGATCTGGCTGTTGACCAGGCCCGCGTCGTTCATGGCCTCGGCGTAGGCCTCGAAGGCCAGTTCGCGGATGGAGCCGGGATAGCCGCGCACAAAGTGCGACTGACCCACGCCCACTATGGCTACTTTACTCATGGTGATGTTTCCTCGCTCAATTCTTTATGCGGCTCCGCGGTGCCAAGCGGCAGGGCCCTAGCCCGCGTTTTCTTTTTTGAGTTCCTCTTTTTTGATGCGCCCGATGGCGCTCTTGGCGAACTCGCTTTTGAATTCGATGAAACGGGGCACCTTGAAGTCGGCCAGCTTGGCGCGGCAGTGCTCCTGCAACTCTTCCACCGTGGCCTGGCCGCCGTCCACCAGCTTGACGAAGGCCTTGACCTCCTCCTCGCCGGTGCCCAGCTCCGAGGGCACCCCGATCACCGCCGATTCCTCCACCGCCGGATGGGCGTTGAGCACCGCCTCGATCTGGGTGGGGCTGATAAGCTCGCCCCGGCGGCGGATCACCTCTTTTTTGCGCCCCACGAAATAGATGTAGCCGTCCTGGTCGCGGTAGCCGATGTCCCCGGTGTGAACCCAACCGTTCACCTTGGTGGCGGCGGTTTTCTCCGGGTCGTTGTAGTAACTCAGCATCACCGCCGGGTTCTTGATGATGATCTCGCCCTGCTTGCCCGCTTCCACCTCGTTGCCCGCCTCGTCGGCGATCCACACCTGGTTGGTCACCGCCGGATCGGGGTGCTCCATGGGCACGCCGATGCTGCCTGGACGGCGGGGCACGGTGCCCAGCCGGGGGCCCATCACCGCCATGGTGGCCTCGGTGAGTGAATAGATGGTCTGGATCTTCAGGCAGAAGCGCTCCTCGAACTTGGGGTAGATGTCCACCGGCACGTTGCCCGCCACCATGGTGTCCAACTCGTGCTGGCAGTCGTCGCCGGACACCGGGCGGGCCCACACCCAGGGAGTCACCGCCTGCACCAGCACCATCTTGGTGGCCTGGTAGCGGCGGGCCTGTTCCAAAATCTGGCTGCCGCTGAAGCGCTCCAGCAAAATCAGGCTGGCCCCGGCGTTCAACACGCCCATGGTGGAATAGACCTGGGCGTTGGCGTGGAACAGGGGGTTGGGGGTCATCACCCGGTCGTTTTGGCCGATGCCCACGGTGTAGGCGTAGGACTGGCCGGTGGTCACCCAGCCGTAGTGCGAGTTGAGCACGCCCTTGGGCATGTCGGTGGTGCCCGAGGTGTAGATGCACACGCAGGGGTCCTGGTCGTCGATGGCCACGCCGGGATCTTTTTCCCGGCCCTCAAACAACCGGGCGAAGGGTATGGCTCCGTGAGGGGCTTCCACTCCGCTGACGATCAGTTGCTTCATTTCCGGTATCTCGGCCTTGGGCACCCTGGCCAACACGGGCAGGAACTCGTCCTCGATGACCAGGGCCTTGGCCCCGGAGTGACCCAGGATGTAGGCGATCTCGGTCTCGGTGAACACCGGGTTGATGGGCACGGTGACCGCCCCCAGGAAGCTCAGGGCGAACCAGGTGTAGAAGAACTCCGGGGCGTTGCGGTGCATCAGGGCCACCCGGTCGCCCTTGACCACCCCCAGGCCGGCCAGGCTGTTGGCCACCCGGTAAAAGGTGGCCAGCATCTGGTTGTAGGAATATTGGTCGTCACCGAAATACAGGAACACCTTGTCGCCGTATTTGGCGGCCTGCTTTTGCCAAAGCTGCGCTACGTTCATGACTACTTGGCCTCTATCTCACGGGATCGCTGCACCAGTTCGGTGAGGACGTTTTGGGTTCCCGCGGGGTCCATGAAGGCGATGAGCGAATCGTCGCCGCCGGGGCGGGGGGTCTCATCGCGCATTGGCACGCCCTGCTCCTTGAGCTTGGCCAGGGCCTGGTCTATGGATTCCACCCGGTAGGCTATGTGGTGAAAGCCCGGCCCCTTGTCCTGAAGGAACTGGCCGATGCGGCCGGCTCCCGGGGCCGTGGGCTGCAACAGCTCGATGAGCACCTCGCCCAAAGGCAAAAAGGCGATGACTACGCTGATCTCCTCCAGGGTCTCGATTTTTATGGGCCTCAGCCCGAAGACGTCCTGAAACACCTTGAGGGCCCCGTCCATGTCGTGCACGGCGATGCCGATGTGGTCGATCTTCTTCAGCATGGCTCAGTTGTTCTCCCGCTGCCCCAGGGTCTGGTTGATGGCCGTCACGATGGTATCCATGGTGGTGCCCGGGCCGAAGACGTGCTTCACCCCCATTTGCTTAAGCTGGGCCGCGTCGTCCGGGGGGATGACCCCACCGCCGAAGACCATGATGTCCCCGGCGTCTTTCTCCTTGAGCAGCTCCAAAATCTTGCCGAACATGGTCATGTGGGCTCCGGAGAGGATGCTCAGGCCTATGGCGTCCACGTCCTCCTGGATGGCCGCGTTGACGATGTGCTCCGGCGTCTGGCGGCGGCCGGTGTAAATAACCTCGAAGTTGGCGTCGCGCAGGCCCATGGCCACCACCCGCACTCCGCGGTCGTGGCCGTCCAAACCTGCCTTGGCAAGCATTATGCGGTTTCGTTTAGGCATCTTTCCCCATCCCGGGCATGTGCGATTTATATGTCGCCTTCATTGTGTTCACCGAATACCGAGCGCAAGACCCCGCAGATCTCGCCCATGGTGGCGTAGGCCTTCACCGCCTCCACCAGCGCGGGCACCAGGTTTTCCTCGGTGGCGGCCACGGCCCTCACCCGGTCCAGGGCCTTTTCCACCCTGTCGTTGTCGCGCTCCTGGCGCAGTTTTTTAAGGCTGGCGATCTGGCGCGCCTGGGTTTCGGCCGGAGGCCGGAATATCTCCATGGGGACCTCGACCTCATCCTGGTAGGCGTTCACCCCCACGATGGTGCGCGCCCCGCTGTCCACCTCTTTTTGCCACTGGTACGAGGCCTCGTCGATGTTGCGGCGGAAGTAGCCCTGGTCTATGGCCTTCACCGATCCGCCCAGGGCCTCGATCTCCTCTATCATCTTCAGCGCCCGCCGCTCTATCTCGCCGGTCAGGCTCTCCAGGTAATAGGAGCCGCCCATGGGGTCCACCGTGTCGCCGATGCCGGTCTCCTTGGCGATGATCTGCTGGGTGCGCAGG
>Ga0180009_10004483_pt1 | contig 15379 bp, 12 predicted proteins | sample OS_PC_MetaG_FD_123537 | JGI IMG/M metagenome (GOLD analysis project Ga0180009, IMG submission 123537) | Groundwater microbial communities from the Aspo Hard Rock Laboratory (HRL) deep subsurface site, Sweden - OS_PC_MetaG | ecosystem: Environmental > Aquatic > Deep subsurface > Groundwater...
TAGGATTAAACCATGAAAAAAAGAGGATGTCAAGCTTTTTTTAAGAAAAACTTAAAACATCCTCTAATATATTGACTTCAAAAGGGATTTTAACCCCTATTTCTTATGGCGGAATTTGAGATCAGTTTGTCACTCCCACGCCCGGGAAGCGAACCCGGCCCGGACGGAAGGGGGAATCTTTCGGGAGCACAAAGCAGTAGTTCTTTCATGGGCAAGGGCGGGGCTTCTGCCGAGGATGTCCAGGCTTCCTCTATCACTGTGAATTCATCAATTTATCGAAAAGTGAAGGATGGCACTCATTAAATCTTGACTCCAAGTTTTTTTTAGAGCATATTAAAGACTAAATTTCCATTTTTGCCGAAGCCAGGACCATTGCAGAAGGAGAACCGATGGAAGAAAAATTTTTACTCACCGAAAGGCAGGAAAAGGTTTGCACCATCATCCTTAACCGCCCCGAACGAAGGAACGCGCTTTCTCCCCTCATGCTTTTACAGCTGGTCGAGACTCTGACCAAGCTCAAGGACGATGAGGAAGTTTGCTGCTTGGTGATTCGCGGAGCCGGCGATAAAGCCTTCTCCTCCGGCTATGACATCTCGGACATTCCTACCAACCTGACGCCGGAACAGGCCGCCGCTTTGAAAGCCCGAAGCCCCTTTCAGGACGTCCTCGAAACCCTCCTGGACTTTCCGTACCCGGTCATTGCCATGCTCAACGGCCATGCCTTCGGGGCGGGATGCGACTTGGCCCTGACCTGCGATATCCGCATCGCCGCCGAACATACCCAGATGGGCCTTCCCCCGGCCAAGCTGGGCATTATCTACCAGCCGGACGGGATTCAGCGCCTGATCAACATCGTCGGCCTGGCCAATGCCAAAGAGATTTTCTTTACCGGCCGAAGCTACGGGGCCTTGCAAGCCAAAGATATGGGGCTGATCCATTATATTCAACCTCCGGACCAACTTGCCCCCTTTACCTATGATTTAGCCCAGGAAATATCCGCCAATGCCCCTTTATCCCTAAAGGGCATGAAGTTGATCTTTAATAAATGCCTGAAATATCAGAAACTGGACCCCGAAGATACCCGAGAAATTGAAGCCCTCCGGCTTCAGGCTTTTAACAGCGAAGATTTGAAAGAAGGGCAGCGAGCTTTCAAGGAGAAACGCAAACCCGTTTTCAAAGGACGGTAAAAAAGAAAAGGAGGTAAAGACGATGAGGAGTCAGAAAAATTTTCTTAGAGGAATTATGGTGTCAGGCTTATTCCTGTTCCTGCTCAGTTGTCCTTTACAGGCTTTCAGCCAGGATTTCCCCGCCAAACCTATTACCATCTACTGTGGTTTCTCGGCCGGTGCTACTACCGACCTCTCGGCCAGAGCGCTGGCGGATGCGGGCCAAAAAAAATTAGGTGTGCCGGTAGTGGTAGAAAATAAACCCGGGGGGGGAGCCACGGTAGCGGCCACCCTTTTGGCTAACCAAAAGCCGGATGGGTATACGCTGGCCGTTATCTCCTCCTCAGCCCTGGACACACGCCATATGATGTTGAACGTAGCCTATGATCCCTTTAAAGATTTCACTTACATTCTTTCCTATGCCAGATACATAGGAGGAATCTGCGTAAAAACGGATTCTCCTTATAAGAACATCCAAGATCTCATCGAAGCCGCCCGCAAGAATCCGGGGGCTCTTACCTACAGCTCTTCCGGAACGGGCGCCACCCAGCAATTGGCCGTGGAATTTTTAGGCAAGCAGGCCAAGGTGAAATTCAAACACGTTCCCTTCAAGGGCGGAGCTCCGGCCTCCACGGCCCTCATCGGCGGGCACGTTGATTTTACCGCGGGCGCCGGCATCCATCGAACCTACGCCAAGCAAGGGGTTTTCCGGATGCTCGCCTTGACCATTTCTTCGGGTAAGAAGGATCCCGAATTTCCCGACGTCCCCACGCTTGAAGATTTGGGTTACAAAGACGTGCCGCCGGCGCTTTATGTGCTTCTGGGTCCGCGAGGACTGCCCGATCCGATCTTCAAAAAATTAGAGGCTTCTTTTCGGCAGGGTGTCTATTCCCCCGAATTTCAAAACATCCTGAAAAATTTGGGCATTCCCTTCGACTTTAAGGACCGGAAGCAATTAGAGGCCGAAATTCCCGAGAACTATAAATTTCATGCCGAACTGCTGAAAGAGATTGGTGTAAAAACAAGAAAATAATGCGTTCGTATTAATATTACCTAAAAAGGGCGATTTACCACAGAGGGCACAGCGCGGCATAGCCGCAACCAAAAGAAATCACCCCCTCCCAACCCTCCCCCCTCGAGGGGGAGGGATAGGGTGGGGGGGATTGCTTAATAAAATTTTCAGAATTTGAACGTTAGTAGTACAGAGAAAAGATTGAGCTTATTTTGTTTTTTTAACTATGAAATTAATCTCCGTGTTCTCTGTGGTTTAAAAGAATCGCTCAATTTGGGTATTAGTAAAAGAGGGGGAATCAATTGAAGGCTGACCGCGCCAGCAGTATGGTTTGGATGGCTGTGGGGCTGCTTAGCATCTACGGCTCATTCCAGCTGGGTTTGGGGACCTTAGGAGAACCTGGCTCAGGTTTCCTCTCTTTCCTGGCCGGGAGTTTCATCTGCTTGATGGCCTTGATCGTTTTCATTCAGTCCTTTCTCCAGGGGAAAGGTTTCCAGGTCAAAATCTCGACTCTCTGGAAGGGAATCCGATGGTATCGATCGGCCCTGGTAGGCCTCCTCCTTTTAGTCTACATCCTGGTTCTGGAATGGATTGGTTTCCTCCTGACCACCTTTCTCATCGTCCTGGCCATGGTCAAGGGAGTAGAGAGGCTTTCCTGGGGGAAGGCGCTTCTGATTTCCATTTCCGCTTCAGCGGTCTGCTATCTGGTTTTTGATAAGTTATTGAAAGCGGCATTGCCCAGAGGATTACTGGGTTTTTAGGATACCCGGAGGGAGAATGGATTTTTTCAGCAATCTCATTATCGGCCTCAGCGTTGCTCTCGAACCCACCAACCTGCTTTACTGTTTTATCGGTGTTTTCGTCGGCACTTTGGTCGGGGTTCTGCCGGGGATCGGTCCGGTGGGAACCATGGCGATTCTGTTGCCCGTTACCTTCGGGCTTTCGCCTACATCGGGGATCATTATGCTGGCCGGCATTTACTACGGGGCCATGTATGGAGGCTCGACCACTTCTATCCTCATTAACCTCCCCGGGGAAGCGGCCTCGGTGGTCACCACTTTGGACGGGTACCAGATGGCGCTGCAGGGAAGGGCGGGCCCGGCCCTGGGGATTGCCGCCTTCGGCTCATTAATCGCCGGAACTTTGGGCGTGATCGGTCTCCAGGCCATTGCGCCCCCGTTGGTTTCCGTGGCTCTCCGTTTTGGGCCGCCGGAATATTTCTCGCTGATGATCCTGGGCTTGATTATCCTCACCTACCTGGCCCAGAAATCCATGCCCAAGGCTCTCATGATGGCCGCGGTGGGAGTTTTGCTGGGAACCATCGGGCTGGACGCCATCAATGGCATGCCCCGGTTTACCTTCGATATACCCGAGTTCCTGGATGGAGTCGGACTCGTTCCCCTGGCCATGGGACTCTTCGGCATCTCCGAAGTCCTGCTCAATTTGGAAAAAACCATCAGCCGGGAGATTTACGATACCTCATTGAAAAGCCTCCTGCCCACGCTCAAAGACTGGACGCAAAGCATATGGGCCATCCTGCGGGGCACGGTCGTAGGCTTCTGCATCGGCGCCCTGCCGGGCCCGGGGACCAGTGTCTCTTCCTTCGTTTCTTATGCGTTGGAAAAGAGGGTTTCCAAACACCCGGAGAAGTTCGGCCATGGCGCCATCGAGGGGGTCGCCGGCCCGGAATCGGCCAATAACTCCGCGACTGCCGGTGCCATGGTGCCGCTCCTCACCATGGGAATTCCTGGGAGTTTGGCGGCGGCCATGCTGTTGGGAGCGCTGATGATCCATGGCATTACCCCGGGACCGATGCTGGTGAAACAACACCCGGATCTCTTCTGGGGGGTCATCGCCAGCATGTACATTGGCAACATCATGCTGCTCATCATCAATCTGCCCTTGATCGCTATTTGGGTCCGCCTGTTGCGCGTTCCCTATGCCATCTTTTTCCCCATGATCCTTCTTCTTTGTCTCATTGGATCCTACACTCTCAACAACAGCACGGTTGATGTTTCTCTGATGCTATTCTTCGGGGTGGTGGGTTACCTGATGAGAAAGTTCGAGTACGAAGCAGCGCCGTTGGTCCTGGCTTTTGTCCTTACCCCGATTATGGAAAACGCCCTGAGGCAATCCCTCATCCTTTCAAGTGGAAGTTTCAGCATCTTCTTGTTACGGCCCATTTCCAGCGGATGTTTGATCCTGGCAGGCTTTCTCCTGCTGACTTCGGTTTTTCCCATCGCGCGCAAGAAAAAAGCGAGAGATGGAAAAAGAGCGGGGTAATTCAACCGAGCCCCGGATTTTGCAAAAACGAAAGGAGGTAACAATATGCAACCATCAAGGAGAAAGAATTTTGCAGCATGGTTTGTAGCCGGGGGGATCCTGGCTTGCCTGATTTCCTTCCCTTCGCCGGCATTCCCCGGATACCCGGAGCAACCCATCACCATCTACTGCGGATATTCAGCCGGAGCCACCACTGACTTGACAGCCAGGGCCTTGGCCGACGGCGCTGAAAAGTTGCTGGGCAGTCCGGTGGTCGTGGAGAACAAGCCCGGCGGGGGAGCCACGGTTGCCACCGCCCTGGTGGCCAGCAAGAAACCTGACGGGTATACCCTGGGTGTGGTTTCCACCGGCGTCATATCCGTTCGGCCCCATATGTTGAAAATCGCCTATGATCCTTTCAAAGATTTAACGTTGATCATGCAATACAGCCGCTATATCGGCGGTCTTTGCGTACTGAATGAATCACCCCTCAAAACGATTGACGAATTCATCGCCTACGCCAAGGCGCACCCGGGTCTTTCTTATGGCTCTTCCGGCTTATATACGCAACAGCAGCTGGCCGTGGAGCTCTTGGCCCAATGCAAAGGGTTGACATTTAAGCATGTTCCTTTCAAAGGAGGAGCGCCCGCTAACACGGCTCTGTTGGGCAAACATACCGATTTTGTCGCCGGGGCCGGCCAACATATTCAGTATTTAAAGCAGGAAAAATTCCGGATGCTCCTCGTTTATAATACGGAAAAGCGGGATCCTAATTTTCCCAATATCCCGATCCTGAAAGAACTGGGTTGCCAGGACGCTCCAGCGCTGGGTTACATTCTGGTCGCACCCAAGGGTTTGCCCGAAGATATCTACCAAAAGATAAGCACGACTTTCAAGAAAGTCACCGAAACCCCTGCCTTTCAAACGCTCCTAACCAATCTCAACCTCCCTTATAATTATAAAAATCGGGAGGAACTGGAAAAGGAAATGCCTGGTCAGTCTGCTTTTTACAAGAGCTTCCTGGATAAAATGGGAGCGAAGAAGAAAAAGTAGGAGGGAGATTTTTCAATATGAAAAGAAAGGATGATTGGCCAAAGATCCTTGAAGCAAGGGAGAAATGGAAAGAAACAACGCTCAAACCGGCTCTGGAGAGGTTCAAGCTAAAAGAAGCTCCGACCCGGGTTTACAGCCCCTTAGATGCCGGCGAAGAATTCAATTTCCTGGAAAAAGTAGGCTTTCCCGGGCAATATCCCTTCACGGCGGGAACATTTCCGACCTTTCCCTACCGGACCGGGGAGAGGGGCTCTGGTTCCATCGCGCAGGCTCCGGGATTGGTCCGGGCCGGCCGCTATTCGGGCTACGGGTCCGCTGAAGATACCCGAGATTATTATCTCCATATGAAACAATTAGGGCAGCGGGCCGGACCGAATATCGCTTTCGACCTGCCCACCCAGTGTGGGTATGACTCGGATAACCCCCTGGCCGCGGGGGAAGTAGGCCGGGTGGGGGTGGCGGTCGATACCCTGCAGGATATGGAGATCATCTTTGAGGCTTTTTCCGGGGAGAATGACATCGACCGGACGGCCTCGAACTTTACCATCAACGCCCCGGCCAATATCATTATGTCCATGTATTTGGCTATGGCGGACAAACGGGGCATCCCCTGGGAAAAACTCCGGGCCACGCCCCAAAACGACATTTTGAAAGAATTTGTCGCCCGGGGAACATACATCTTCTCCCCCCGCCATTCTATGCGCATGTTCCGCGACAGCTTGGTGTTTTTTGCCGAACACCTCCCCAACGTAAACATCACCAGCATGGGGGGATTCCACGTGCGCGAGGCGGGGGCAACCCGGGAGCAGGACCTGGCTATCAGCATGGCCATCGGCACAGCTTACCTGCAGGAAGGGGTTAAAGCCGGCCTTGACGTGGATGACTTTGCCCCGCGGTTCAGTTTCAATGCTTTCGGCGGGTCCATGGAATTTTTCCAGGAGATCGCCTTCCATCGCGCAGCTCGAAGAATGTGGGCCAAAATCCTGAAGGAGAAATTCGGGGCGAAGAATGAACGATCCATGCTGCTGCGGGTGGCTTCCACTGCCCATTGTGGGCGGGTGAACTGTACGGTTCAACGCCCGCTCAACAATTTAACCCGATCCATTGTCGGCGGAATCGCCGCGGCTTTAGCCGGTGGTCCACCCAACTGCAATCCTCCTTTTGATGAACCCATGGGTTTGGGCTGGAGCTTAGAAGCCATTCAGCTCAGCGAGGATGCGGCTCGCATCCTGCAAAACGAAGCTCGCCTGGTAGATGTTATGGATCCACTGGCCGGGTCTTATTACGTGGAGTCCCTAACGGACGAAATCGAGAACGCCGCCTGGAGTGAATGGGAGAAGATTCAATCCATGAACGGGGCTGTGGGGGCGATTGAAAACGGGTACTTGCAAAGGGAGGTGGCCCGCAGCGCCTATGAGAGGCAGAAAAGGCTGGAGGAAGGAAAAGACCTGATTGTGGGGGTCAACTGCTATACGGGCGAGGGGGAGCTCGAGATCCAGACCACCCGTTTGGTCCCTCACCCCTATGATCCCGAACGGCGGGATAATGCCGAACGCAACCAGATCGAAAGACTGAAAGAGGTGAAGAAAAGCCGGGACAACAAAAAAGTAGCCGGGTTACTCAGGGAATTGAAGGCCGCGGCCGCCAAAGAAGAAACCAATTTATTTCCCCCGTTGATTGAATGCGTGAAGGCCTACGCCACCGTGCAGGAGATCTGCGACACTCTACGGGAAGTCTTTGGCGAATACCAGGCGGCAGCCCTTTAGAATGCGGAAGGGGGATTGCGGAATGCGGATTTTTTCTCTCTCCCTATATGGCGGGGATAAATCTGGATTCCGACCTATGTCTTTTTATTATGCAGGAGAGGAGATTGATCTTTTATGACCGAGGCGAAAACAGAAAGCAAAGGCCCTCTTCAGGGAATCCGCATTATCGACCTGAGCATGATGCTGGCCGGCCCTTCCGGCTCTATGTTGATGGGGGACCTGGGAGCGGAAATTATTAAAATTGAACCTTTAGACGGAGATGAGACGCGGGTAGCCCCTCCTTATTACTATGGCGAGAACAGTGCTTATTTCTGGTCGATCAACCGCAACAAGAAGAGCGTTGTCCTCAACCTCAAGTCTCCGGAAGGGCGTGAGGTTTTCTATGACCTGGTCAAGAAGGCCGATGTGGTTTATGACAATTACCGCCCCGGAGTTCTGGAGCGCCTGAAGGTCGATTACGAACATCTGCAACGCTACAATCCGCAGATTATCTGCTGCTCGATTTCTACTTTTGGCTACACGGGACCGTATCGGGACCGGCCAGGCTATGACCTCATTGTCCAGGCCATGAGCGGGGGTATGTCCATTACGGGCGAGCCCGGGGGCTCTCCTGTCCGGGCGGGAATCCCCCTCGGCGACCTGGTGGGAGGATTGCTGGCCGTGCATGGAATCCTGGCCGCTTATATTCACCGGCAGAAGACCGGGCAGGGGCAGCGCCTGGAGGTCTCGCTGCTGGACGGCCAGGTTTATCTATTAACCTATATTGCCCAATATTACTTCCATTCCGGGAAAATTCCCGGCCCTATCGGTTCGGGACATCAGTCCCTGGTTCCCTATCAGGCCTTTAAGACCAAAGATATCCAGATTGTGATCGTAGCTCACCAGGACCATCATTTTCAGAGGCTTTGCCGGGCCATGGGGAAGCCCGAATGGGCAGAGGATCCCCGCTTTGCCACCCGCAACGCCCGCCTGGAAAACAAATCCCTTTTGATCCCCATGATGGAGAGCCATTTGCAAACCAAAAGCGGCGATGAGTGGTTGGAAGCGATTCACAAGGCGGGAGTGCCCGCAGGGCCCATTAATACGTTGGATCGGGTTCTGTCTGATCCTCAGGTTTTGACCCGGGAGATGATCGTCGAGACTGAAGGGCCGGCCAAGGAGAAGATCAAGACCATTGGCAATCCTTTGAAAATGGAAAAAACTCCGGCCAATACTTTTACCCGCCCGCCTCAATTGGGGGAACACACCAGGGAGGTCCTTACTAACATTCTCGGGTACTCCTCGGAGAATATAGATTCCCTCAAGCAAAAAGGGGCGATCAAAAGCACCTAATAGCGAAGGAAGGAGCAATGAAAGCAACAGAGATCCTGGCCCATTTTATTGTCAGCACCAATTTGAATGCAATCCCAGCGGAAGCCAGAGAAGTTGGAAAAAAAGCCATCCTCGATTGTCTGGGAGTTGCCTTGGCGGGTTCCAGAGATCCCCTGGCCAAAATCATGATCGGGCTTATAAAAGACATGGGGGGCCAACCCCAGGCCACCGTTTGGGGTAAAAAAATTAAAACCTCATCCCCCCTTGCCGCCTGGGCCAACGGGACCTTTGGCCACGCCCTGGATTATGACGACATTAATCGTAGCATGAGAGGCCACCCCACCGTTCCGGTGCTTCCAGCCGCTTTAGCCGTAGGAGAGGAGTTGAAAGCACCGGGGAAAGAAGTCTTAGAAGCTTACCTTATCGGCTTCGAGGTGGAAGCCAAGGTGGGAGCCGGGATCAACCCTCACCTTTTCGAGGCCGGGTGGCATCCTACGGCCGTACTGGGAGTCATGGGAGCAGCCGCTGCTTCGGCCAAGCTCCTCAAGCTGTCGGCAAAAAAAGTGGGCTTGGCCTTAGGGATTGCCGCCTCCCTGGCTTCCGGGCTGAGGCAAAACTTCGGGACCATGACCAAGCCTTTGCATGCGGGCCAGGCGGCTAAAAACGGAGTGATTGCCGCCAAACTGGCCCAACGGGGATATACCGCAGACAGCGCAATTATCGAGGCCAAACTCGGGTATGCCCATGCCTTCGCCGGGCTGGGCAAGTACGACTTGAATAAAATCGTTGCCAGATTGGGGCAGCCCTTCGATATCGTTTCTCCAGGAGTAGGTCTCAAGCGTTATCCGAGCTGTGCCCGGACCCATCCGGCCATCGACGCGATGCTGGACATGGTCGTACGCAATGATATTCATTCTGAAGACGTAAAGTCCATCTCCTGTGCCGGAAGCTATACGACCCCCACGATGCTCATCCACTCTCGCCCCCAAACTTCTCTGGAAGGGAAGTTCAGCATGGAGTTCTGCATGGCCCTGGCTCTGCTGGAAAGAAAAGTTAAACTTTCCCAATTCCAGGACAAGAAAGTTCAAGACCCGAAAATTCAGGAAATAATCAAAAGAGTCACTTTTTCCATCCGCCCCGACCTGAATAACATCGAGAATTCAGGCAACCCTTCCACGACGGTGAAGGTTCTTTTGAAAGATGGAAGGGAATTTACGAAAACCGTGGATGAAGCCAAAGGGACACCGGAGAATCCCCTTTCTTCTGATGAAGTCAGGGATAAATACCGTCAATGTGTGAAGGGAATCCAAACCCCAAAGGAGCGGGAAAAGACCATTGGGATCGTGGAGGACCTGGAGAAACTGAAAAAGACTTCCACCTTAACCGATCTTTTAAGGGGTAAATAAAGTGAGTGAGGCCCGAGTAGAAGAGCTTAGGGAAAAAAGAAAAACACTGGCGGATACGGAGGAGGCCAAGAAAAAACAACATGCCGCCGGGAAATTGACCGCCCGGGAAAGGATCGACTTGCTGGTCGATCCGGGAAGTTTCGAGGAACTGGATGCTTTCGTGGAAAGCTTCCCCCCGAAATTCGGCAAGCTGAAAGGAAAGGTGACCACCCGGCAGGGAGTGATCACCGGAGCAGCGCAGATCCAGGGCAGGCCGGTTTACCTCTATGCTCAGGATTTTACCGTTGAGGCCGGCTCCTTGGGGGAGCGGGAAGCGCGGAAGATGGCCAAGGTCATCGATCTGGCCATTCAAAACGGGGTTCCGGTGATCGGGCTCAATGACTCCGGAGGAGCCAAGGTCAGCGAGGGTGTGAGAAATTTCGCTTTCTGGAACATCTTTCAGAGAAATGTGATGGCCTCGGGAGTGGTCCCCCAAATCTTTGCCATTTTGGGACCCTGCGCAGGGGGGGCCGTCTACTCTCCTGCGCTGGGAGATTTTATTTTCATGGTCAAGGATATCTCCGCTATGTTCCTGACCGGGCCGGCAGTCATCAAAGCCGTTACCGGGGAAGAGATCACCAAGGAAAAGCTGGGGGGACCCGCGGTGCAGGCGCAGATCAGCGGTGTGGCCCACTTCCAGGCAGTGAACGAGCAGGAATGTATGGAGATGATCAAGGAGCTCTTAAGCTTCCTCCCTTTGAATAATCGCCAGGACCCCCCCCGAGTGGATACGGGAGATGATCCGGGGCGGGAAGATGAATCGTTGCGCACTCTCGTCCCCGAGGATCCCAAGAAGTCTTATGACATGCGCCAGGTGGTCAAACGAGTGGTGGATGGAGGAAAATTTTTCGAAGTCCACCGTGGATTCGCCGCCAATATTCTCACGGGCTTTTCTCGCCTGGACGGCTACCCCGTGGGAATTGTAGCCAATCAGCCCAGGGTTTTTGCCGGTTGCCTGGATATTCATGCCGCGGATAAAGCGTCCCGCTTCATCCGTTTCTGCGACGCCTTCAATATCCCCCTCGTCACCCTGGTGGACGTTCCCGGCTATATGCCCGGGTTGGAGCAGGAGTACGGGGGGATCATCCGCCACGGCGCCAAGATGCTCTTTGCCTATGCCGAGGCCACCGTGCCCAAGATTACCGTGGTGCTGCGCAAAGCCTACGGGGGAGGGATCGCCGGCATGTGCGCCAGCAAAGAAAGAGGAGCCGACGAACTCTTGGCCTGGCCTTCGGCGGAGATTGCCGCCCTGGGAGCCGAAGGGGCGGTGGAGATCTTCTTTCCCGATGAAATCAAAGCCGCTCCCGACCCGGAAAAGCGGCGGCAGGAATTAATCGCCGAATTTCGGGAACAGGTGACCAGTGTTTACGCGGTGGCGGCGACGGGTCGGTTCGATAAGATCATCGACCCGCAGGAGACCCGACCGGCTCTGATCAAAGCCCTAAAGAGGCATCGTTCCAAAAGGGATTCCATTCCCTGGAAGAAACACGGGAACATCCCGCTCTGAAAATGGGAATTCAGAAAGCGGAATGCAGTAGTTGGCATAAGAAATTTGATGGCTTCGTAAAAAGTCCATCTGTCCCGCGCTGCGCGGGATTGCGCGCCTTGCATCTGATGTAGGGGCACGGTGACCGTGCCCCTACTTTGCCATCCATCTTGATGACTTTTTACGAGATCATCTTTTTTAGGTTCATCGTAAACCGGATTGCAGCCAGGTAGAAGGAGTGGATATGTCTCCGATGCGGGATGAAATTGAAAAGCTCAGGCAGATTGAAGAAACCGTCCGTGCGGGGGGAGGGCAGAAGTATATCGACGAGCAACACCGTCAGGGGAAGCTCACCGCGCGGGAGCGCATCGATCATCTGATGGATGCCGGCACGTTCGTTGAAGTAAACATGTTGGCCCAGCACCAGTGCACGGATTTTGGCATGGAGAAGAACCGGCCCTGGGGGGATGGAGTGATTACCGGTTATGGAAAAGTAGAGGGCCAGGTTGTCTTCCTCTATGCCCAGGATTTTACCGTCATGGGAGGGTCGGTAGGACGGATTCACGGCCAGAAGATCGCCTCCCTGATTCGTATGGCTCGAGAGGCCAATGCTCCGGTGGTGGGTTTGATCGACTCGGCCGGCGGAAGAATCCAGGAAGGAAGCGGAGCCTACTCTTTAATCTTCGCGGAGAATGTAGAATCTTCGGGGGTCATCCCCCAGATCTCAGCGATTATGGGAAACTGTGCGGGGGGCGGGGTCTACTCCCCGGCCCTGACGGATTTCATATTCATGGTCGATAAGACCAGCCAGATGTTCATCACCGGGCCTTTGGTCATCAAGGAGGTAACGGGCCAGGAGGTAGGCAGCCAGGAACTGGGAGGAGCCAGAGTTCACAGCCAGATTTCCGGAGTAGCTGATTTCGTGTGTCAAAATGAGTTGGATTGTCTGGCCAAGGTTAAAAAGCTTCTACGTTTCCTCCCTTCCAGTTTTAACCAGAAACCTCCCGTCATCCCTTCGCTGGATGATCCCGGACGATGTGAAGAAGCTCTGGCGGAAATTCTTCCCGCTAGTCCCAAAAAAGTATACGACATGCGCCGCTTGATTTCCTTGATTGTGGACAACGGCGAGTTCTTTGAGATCAAGGCCGGATTTGCTAGGAATATGGTGGTTAGCCTGGCGAGGATGAACGGAAGACCGGTGGGAATTGTGGCCAATAACCCTCTTTTTTTGGCATCGGCTATTGATTGCGATGCGGCGGATAAAGCCGCGCGGTTCATCCGGACCTGTGATTGCTTCAATATTCCCCTGATTTCCATAGTGGACGTTCCCGGGTATCTTCCGGGGGTCAAAGAGGAACACAAAGGGATCATCCGCCATGGAGCCAAGATGCTTTATGCCTGGAAAGAAGCCACCGTGCCCAAGGTGACCTGCATCATCCGCAAAGCCTACGGCGGAGCCTTTTCGGCCATGAGCAATAAGGAGATGGGAGCGGATCTGGTATTGGCATGGCCGACGACAGAGATTGCGATCATGGGTGCAGAGGGGGCCGTCCGGATCCTCTACCGCAAGGAAATCGAGGCAGCAGCTGACAAGGCTCGGATCCGGGAGGAAAAGATTCAGGAATACCGGGAAAAGTTCATGACCCCTTATTACACCGCTTCGAAAAGACAGTTAGATGTTCTGATCCGACCGCAAGAGACCCGGCCTCATATCATTAGAGCCTTAGAGATGCTCGAAAACAAAAAGGTGATCCGGGCAGAAAGGAAGCACGGCAACGTCCCCTTGTAAGAATGGGGCGAAGAAGTTTTAAATCCGAAGGCGTTGCAGGGCTTCGCTTGCCCGGAATGACGATTTCTTTCAAAATTCGGATTTATGATTGAGTTTACCGTGATCGGGATAAGGGAAAAAAGGGCAAGGAGGAACGATGAGAGTCGGCATACCAGAAAAATGGGACACAGAATATGACGTGGTCGTCGTGGGCTGGGGTTCGGCGGGGACCGCTGCCGCAGTCACGGCCCATGATCAGGGCGCCAAGGTTTTAATCCTGGAAAAGATGGCGGACGGAGGCGGGAACACCCGCATCTGCGGCGGCAACATCATCATCCCCAAAGGGAAGGAATTCATCGAATACCTGGATATCCTAAGCTTCCAGACCACCGAACGGGAGATCATCGAAATTTTTGTCGAGGAAGCCATGAAAAATGGGGAGTGGATCCGCGAAATGGGGGGAGAGGTCCAGGTATTTACCCCCTTGGAAGTTGCTTACCCGACGATGATTGCCGGGGCAGGGTTTCCCAACGTGCGCGGGGCGGAGACAGTGGTCAAATACAACATCAAAGGGACTCTGGAAGAGGGCAAACCTTCTCAGCGCCTCTGGAAATTCCTCTCCGGGTTGGTGGCCAAGAGGAAAATTAAAGTCCTTACCAGCACACCGGCGAAAGAATTGATTTCTTCCCCGGGGGGCGAGATAACCGGCGTGATCGCCGAGAGTGAAGGGAAAACCATTTCTATCAAAGCGCGCCAAGCGGTGATCCTGACTTGCGGCGGATACGAGAACGACCCGAGGATGAAATGGGATTACCTGCCGGTTAAACCAGCCATGTTCTTGGGAACTCCGGGCAACACCGGGGATGGCATCCGTATGGTGCAGAAAATTGGCGGGGATATTTGGCACATGACGCGATTGTCCTGCCTGATCGGTTTTCAAGCCCCTGGGTTTGAAGCAGCTTTTTGGGTGTCCTTCCTCAGCGAAGGGTTCATATTCGTGGATAAGTATGGCCGGAGGTTCGTCAACGAGGCCGGGATTGAGATCCACGAGTACTACCGAGAACTCTCCCATTTTGACGTCGAGAAGATGGAATTCCCCCGCGTGCCCCTTTGGGCCATCTTCGATGAACCGACCAGACGCCGTGGCCCGCTGAGTCGGGGCACTGCCGGGTACAATCGCGACCTGTATAATTGGAGCCTGGATAACTCCGCCGAGATTGCCAAAGGATGGATCCTTCAGGGGAAGACAGCGGCGGAGCTGGCGGGCAAGGTATCTGTGGATCCGCGGATATTGGAAGAAACCATCGCCAGGTATAACCAGTACTGCCGGGCCGGTAAAGACGAAGATTTTGGCCGGGCCAGAGAAGATCTCCGGGACTTGAAGCCCCCGCTTTACGCCATTCAGCTCTGGCCGGCGTTGATCAACACTCAGGGAGGTCCCCGGCGGGATAAGGAGTCCAGGGTCCTCGACCCTGAGGGGAAGCCCATTCCCCGGCTCTATGCCGCGGGCGAGCTCGGCTCCATTTGGGGGTATCTGTACCAGGGGGCCTGTAATATCGGCGAGGGGCTGGTATTCGGCCGGATTGCGGGGAAAAATGCGGCGGCCGAGAAGCCCCGGTCGTAGGATTTCCTCATGGCATGCCTAACCATTGCGGAGAGAAATTTTGTGATCGAGGCTTCCCGGGATCGGGTTTGGCGCCTCATCGGGAAGGTTATCTTCAGCAGCCTGTCCAACATGGAAAACGTGGAAATCCTGGATGAAAATAATTTTCGGGCCATTCTGCGGATGAAGGTGCTCGGGCTTCCGGTAAACATGAAATTGAAGGGGGAAATGGTGGATATATCGCCCCCCGATTCCTTTTCCGTGAAACTCCTTATCAAAGGGTTGGGAGGCTGGTTTCAGGCGGATCAGAAGGTGACCTTCGCTATGACTCCGGTAGAGCAAGGAAAAACAGCTTTGGCCTGTAAGGCGACAGTGGAAAACATAGGATTATTGCCGCGGTTATTGCTTCTCGGCGAGGCCCGGCGTTTTGCCCGCTCCACCTTCGAGGCGATAGAAAAGCGCTTGCAGGAGTTGGCTTAATACAGTTTCAGGTTTCGCGTTATCTCA
>Ga0180009_10004484_pt1 | contig 15379 bp, 8 predicted proteins | sample OS_PC_MetaG_FD_123537 | JGI IMG/M metagenome (GOLD analysis project Ga0180009, IMG submission 123537) | Groundwater microbial communities from the Aspo Hard Rock Laboratory (HRL) deep subsurface site, Sweden - OS_PC_MetaG | ecosystem: Environmental > Aquatic > Deep subsurface > Groundwater...
GGAGCCTTACAAACTTACAACCGAAAACACAGCCAACTCGATTCTATCCCATGCTCTCTACGGTATCGATTACCCAAAGGTTATAGAACGAGCTTATGAAGACGGCGCTCGCATATTTATCGAAATGGGTCCGGGGGGATCATGCTCAAGAATGATAAGCCAGATATTAAAGGGGAAAGAGCATATGGCCCTCTCCTTTTCGACCAATAAGGGGGATGAGCTTTCCAATGTTATTAGAGCATTGGCCAGACTCGCCTCTGAAGGGGTGAAGTTAAATCTGGATAAACTTTACAGCGATAGTTCTGATACTGAGATTAAGATAGATAGCAATAGCACAATTATTCCCGTAGGGAAAAAGACTTTCGCTGATATTCCTCTCCCCCAAACTAAAAAGTCTCTCAATACTCCACCTAAGATTGTGGAGATATCAAAACCTGCTAATGATGTTGTAGTTGAGACAGGTAATGTTGCCATCGACTCAACTCAGCTTATCGAGGCGATAGGGCGAACGGCTGAGGCGGGGCTTGAGGCGCATCAGACATTCCTTAACTTCTCCGAAAAAATGCGTCAGGCGATGGAGGAGAATATCGCTCAACAGATAGCCCTTGTAAACAGTATAAGCCAAGAGCCTACATCTCTGACCACAGTGCACAATACCCCCTCCCCTCTCCCGAAAAGAGATATTGCCTTTGATCGGGGCAAATGTATGGAGATTGCTATAGGGAAGATAGGGAATGTTCTGGGAGAGAAATATTCAGTAATAGATACTTACCCTACCCGTGTCCGACTTCCTGATGAGCCGCTGATGCTGGTGGATAGGATAATGTCTATTGAGGGGGAAGCCTTATCTCTAACCAATGGGCGGGTTGTAACAGAACATGATGTCAAACATAATGGCTGGTATCTCGACTGCGGGAGAATCCCCACCTGTATTGCAGTTGAGGCTGGGCAGGCCGACCTCTTCCTCTCCGGTTATCTTGGTATAGACCTGGAGACAAAAGGGATGGCTGTATATAGACTCCTTGATGCGGTGGTCACCTTCCATAGTCCCCTACCTGTGCCGGGGGATGTCATCAAGTATGACATTAAGATAGAGCGTTTCTTTAGACAGGGAGATACCTATCTCTTCAACTTCAATTTCGAATCTACCGTCAATGGGCAGCCCCTTCTTTCGATGAGGGAGGGATGTGCCGGATTCTTCAGCCAGGAGGAGCTTGACGCCGGAAAGGGGTTGGTTACCCCTAACATAATCAAGAAACAGCAGCTGACTGCCAAGTTCAACGGCTGGGAAGAGCTTATTCCGGTTTCTCTTGAATCGTATGATGCCGCGCAGATAAAGAGCCTTAGGAAGAAGGAACTGGTTAGTTGTTTTGGGCCGCTCTTTGAAAAATTAAATGTAGATAATCCGGTCACCCTCCCAACAGGACTGATGGAGTTGGCCGACCGGGTTATAGAGGTAAATCCTACCGGTGGAAAATATGGGGGTGGGTTCATAAGCGCCGAGGCGGATATCCATCCCGACGATTGGTTCCTCACCTGCCACTTTGCCGACGACAACGTTATGCCTGGGACACTTATGTATGAGTGTTGTCTCCACACCCTTAGAATATATCTCCTCCGTATCGGCTGGGTCGGTCAGGTTGGAGAGGTTGTTTATGAACCTATCCCTGGTGTCTCAAGCGGACTTAAATGCCGGGGGCAGGTTATAGAGACGACCAAGGTTGCCCGCTACGACATTCATATAAAGGAGATCGGTTACAGACCTGAGCCGTATGTCATTGCCGATGCCATCATGTATGCGGACGATAAACCGATCGTTGAGATAAGCAATATGTCTGTCCAACTTTCAGGTCTTTCTAAAGAGAAATTGGAGGCGAGGTGGAGTGGAGACAGAAATGCCGAACCTACACTCTCCTATCCTCCCCCCACCGCGGGGGAGGACAAAGGAGGGGGGGATTTTAATCATCTATCACCCTCCCCTTCATCCCCTCCCCTCAAGGGAGGGGGAATTGGTAGGGGAAAACCGATATTTGACAATGAGAGTATCTTGGCCTTCTCCATAGGTAAACCATCCGATGCCTTTGGTGAACCTTACAAGGTTTTTGATTCTGAGCGTATCGTAGCCAGACTCCCCGGCCCTCCTTACAAATTCCTTGATAGAATTGTAGCGGTCGAAGGGGAACAGTATAAGATGGTTGCCGGCGGGAGTGCTACGGCGGAGTACGATGTCCCACCTGATGAGTGGTATTTTGGGGCCAACAATCAGCAGGTGATGCCATTTGCTATTCTCCTTGAGATTGCTCTTCAGCCGTGTGGTTGGCTGGCCGGCTATGTCGGTTCCGCCCTTACTAGTGATATCGATTTATCATTCAGAAACCTGGGGGGATCGGCCATTCAATATATGCCTATCTATCCTGATGTGGGGACTCTAACCATTAAGGCAGATATTGCCAAGGTCTCCCAATCGGGTGGAATGATTATCCAAAACTACGACTACGAGGTGAGAAGCAAAAAGGGAGTTGTCTATAAGGGTGATACCTATTTCGGATTCTTCACCAAAGCGGCCCTGGCTGAACAGGTAGGAATTAGAGATGCCAAATCTTATGTTCCAACTTCGGACGAAATCGGGAAGGCCAAGTCATTTGAATATCCCAGCACTACCCCCTACCCTTCCGGCATGATGCGTATGTTGGACGAGGTAAAATATTACGTCAAAGATGGCGGACCGAATCGACTTGGATATATAGAGGGGATAAAGTATGTCAATCCTGAAGAGTGGTTCTTTAAGGCCCACTTCTATCAAGACCCTGTTTGCCCCGGTTCACTCGGGCTTGAATCTTATCTACAGCTCTTAAGGGTTGTAGCCCAGGAGAGATGGGGGGATAAGATTAAGGGTATGGTTGAAACGGTTGTTATTGGAGAAAAACACGCTTGGCTTTATCGAGGGCAGATTGTCCAAAAGAATAAAGAGGTGAAGATTCAGGCTGTTGTAAATAGTATAGATGATGATAACCTTATTATCCGCGCCGATGGATACCTCTCGGCCGACGGAAAATATATTTATCAGATGATGAACATTGGGATTCAATATGGCAGAGTTTAAAGAGACAAGGTGGGCCGAGAAGGATTATGTGGAGCAGTATATCGAGGATTCCAATAATATAATATTGGAACGTCAAAGATTGCTTAAGATACTGACCTCTTTCTATCGGCATTTCGGGAAGGGGAAAAAGGGATGTACCGTTTTAGATCTCGGTTGCGGTAACGGTGCCTTGGTTGCCGAACTTCTAAAGGAAGACCCTACTCTCCTGGCTACCCTTGTTGATGGTTCGGACAATATGATTCAGATGGCCAGGGAGAGGTTTAAGGAGCATGAAAACTTCATCTACTTAGGACTTAGTTTTCAGGAGTTGATGAGGTCTAATATTGAGCTTCCTCAGTCTGATTTTATTGTCTCATCACTGGCTATTCATCACCTTGTAGCTGATGAGAAAGTCGAGCTCTTTAAATATATACATTCTCACCTTAAACCTGGCGGGGCATTTATAAATATAGATGGGGTAAGTTCCCCTAACGATAATATTGAGTCTTGGTATCAAAAACTTTGGAAGGAATGGGTTTTAGAAAAACCGGACGGAGCCTCTTACGAAAAGCGTATTGAGGAGATGCTGGAAAAACATAAGGCAGAGGAACATCATGAAACCTTAGACCCTCTTAAGGACCAGCTCAATGCATTAAGAGAGATTGGGTTTAAAGGGGTCGACTGTTTCTATAAATATGGAATTTTTGCAGTATTTGGGGGAATAAAATAGGTCATCTTAAAACAATCCTCCCTCTCCCTTGAGGGGAGAGGGTTGGGGTGAGGGTGATAAAATGACAAAACTTACAAACCTAGCAAAAGGACTCAGAAAAAGGTCTACGGATGTAGAAAGGCTATTGTGGAAAGAGTTGCGTTGTGTCCAATTTGAAGGAATAAAATTCAGACGTCAACATCCTATTGGTAAATATATTGTAGACTTTGTTTCTCTCGAAAAGAGCTTAATAATTGAGCTTGACGGCGGTCAGCATGCCAAGCCAAATGAGTCTCAAAGGGACAGAGAGCGTGATAAATGGCTTGAGAAAGAAGGATACACCGTCCTTCGTTTTTGGGATAATGAGTTAATAGAGAACAGAATAGCTGTTCTTAAAAAGATAAGGGAAGCGGTTTATTATGCACCCTCCCCTTAGTCCCCTCCCTTGAGGGGAGGGAGGGGAAACTTGTTGTAAGCATAGATACTGTGCAATGCACCGCTCTTCAAGAGGGAGTTTGTTGTATAGCAGGGATACTGCCCAATCCCCCTCTCCCTCGAGGGGAGAGGGTTGGGGTGAGGGTGACAGGTTATTAAAGGTTAAAAATTAAATGAGATATTCAAAGGTATATATAGATTCTATAGGGTATGAACTTCCTCCTGTGGTTGTAAGCACGAAAGAATTGGAAGACAGGCTCACCCCTGTTTACCAAAAGCTACGTATTTCAAAAGGCCAGCTTCAGGCCATGACCGGTATCAGGGAGAGACGCTGGTGGGAACCTAACTATCGCGTTTCTGATGGGGCAATCGCCGCTGGTCATAAGGCACTTGAAAATTCCAATGTTTCACCTGATGATATCGGAACACTCATATACGCCGCTGTATGCCGGGAGGGGTTTGAACCGGCCACCGCCTGTAGAGTTGCCGAAGGCCTCAACATAGGAGAAGATGCCCTCGTATATGACTTGAGTAACGCCTGCCTCGGTGTCCTCAATGGGATTATAGAGATTGCCAACCAGATAGAGCTGGGGCAGATAAAGGCCGGTATGGTTGTCTCCTGTGAATCGGCCAGAGAGATAAACGATATCATGATTGCCAGGATGATAAACGATCCAAGGATGGAACTATTTATTACCTCCATCGCCACACTAACCGGTGGTTCAGGTGGGGTGGCAGTTATCCTTACCGATGGTTCGTTCGGCAACAGTCAGGCCAAAAAAATAGTGGGGGGGATATCAAAAGCGGCCCCTGAATATAACAACCTCTGCCGGTGGTATCCGGATAAGGAGATCGGTTTTGAAAATATGACTACCGACTCCGTCTCTGTCCTTAAATATGGGGTTGCCCTGGGAGCCAAGACGTGGGAGGCATTTTTGAAAGAGATTAGTTGGCAGTCCGACGATGTTGATAAGACAATATGTCACCAGGTGGGATCGGGACATCAGGACACCGTTCTTAAAACAATCGGAGTTCCGAAAGAGAAAGATTACTCAACCTATCCATATCTGGGGAATATAGGAACGGTATCACTCCCTATAACCGCCGCAATTGCCGACGAAAGAGGATTTCTTGAGTCAGGCGACAAGGTAGCCTTCCTCGGCATAGGAAGCGGCTTAAACTGCATGATGTTGGGGGTGGAATGGTAGGAGATATATATTCTTTTAAACATAACTACTTAGACCTGAATGGTATTAAGTATCACTATATAGATGAAGGTCAGGGGGAACCGATAGTAATGCTCCATGGCAATCCTACCTGGTCGTTCTACTACAGGAATCTGGTCAAGGCCTTCAGCTCCTCATACCGAACCATAGTTCCTGACCATATCGGCTGCGGCTATTCAGACAAACCGAAAGAGAAGGATTATCCATATACTCTGGCCCGTCGGGTTGAGGACTTGGAACATCTCCTCAATCATCTTAATATAAAAGAGAATATCACTCTTATACTCCATGACTGGGGGGGGATGATAGGGACAACATTCGCCACCAGATACCCTGAACGGATAAAGAGGTTGGTTATATTAAACACGGCTGGATTCCATCTTCCCAAAGGGAAGAAGTTCCCATTTGTTTTAAAGCTATTCAGGAGCAAACTTACCGGCGCGATAATGGCCAGAGGGCTCAATCTGTTTGTTCTTGGCTCCGCCTACAAGTGTACGGTCAAGGGGCTAAAAAAAGAGCTGCGCCAGGCCTATGTTGCCCCCTACGATTCATGGAAGAACAGGATAGCTATACACCGCTTTGTGGAAGATATACCGCTTAAACCTGGCGATAGAGGTTATGAAATAATAAGCGAAACAGAATCAAAACTCCCTCTCCTTAAAGATAAACCTATGCTGATATGTTGGGGAGAGAAAGACTTTATCTTCGACAATGACTTCCTAAAGGTTTGGAAGGAAAAATTCCCCGCCGCCCAACTCCACACCTTCCCCGAAGGGGGACACTATATCCTTGAGGATGAGGGGGATAAAATTACTACTTTGATAAACGAGTTTTTGAAGAAGTAGCCCAACCCCAAACTTGTCCCATCCTTAAGTCAGAACAAAATTAATGTTTTTTTGACAAGTCTTCTGAATTTGTAGTATATCTTATTTTACACAATGTTCTTGCGATGCCACATCGCCTTAGGGTTGATACACCTAATTAAAAATCTCTCATAACCACACACTCTGCAGAGTGCATGATAGTTGTTTGAGCAAAGTTCGTAATTTGGTAAGATGCCATTCTCTTACTTTCTAAAAAGCAAACAAAGTCTTTGTGAGAGCAGGATTTTTCTCTTTACCCAAAAGATTTAAGTAAAAAAAATCATATCTAGCATAAAGAAATAAAAAAGAAGGGAGGTGTAAAAGAATAAGTTCCACAAGAAGTTTTTAGTATGTTCTTCAGAAGGCTGTTATTTAGGATTGGATTTACCAAACTTAATTTAGGAGGTTGGCATGTCTGGGAAAAATATACTTGCAAAAAATTTAGTGGGGCGAGCAGTAGATCGGGGAGAGTATAGAGCAAAGGCAATTTGTCATTCCCTAATTCTGATGTACAAAACAACCTATTCCGATGATGAGCTAAATAAATGGCCTTTTCACTTTGCCATATTCACCTCTATTCAGTTCATAGTTTTGACAATAGTAGCTATATTTTTCTACCCCGGTGGTGCAATACTTGACCAAACAGGTTTAGGGTATCCGTTTTTTCAGGCTTTTTACAGCGAATTGGGAATGACCGTTACCAGTGGGGGTAAGTCTAACCTAACCTCGGCTATTATCTTCACCATCGCTTTGACGGTTACGGGTTTAGGTATTTCCGTTTTTCACATTGCAATACGTCGTTTCTTTCTGGAACCAGGCATGGTAAGAACAATAAGCACAGCAGGCTCAGTCTTTGGGGTAATATCAGGCGTATTGTACATTGCAGCTGCCTTGAGGCCTGGCAACCTATTTTGGGAGGAGCATATTTTCTTGGCAACATTGGCTTCTCAGTCTTTTTTGGCCGCAGCGCTATGCTACACCATAGCAATATTTACAAATAAAAATTATCCTAATGTATATGCACTGGTCTACATCCTGTTTGCGGTTCTATTGATAGGATATATCTTGTTATGTGAATATGGGCCGAGAGTAGAAACCTCAGATGGCTTCATTATTCAAGCTACTTGCCAAAAGGTAATAGTTCTTTCCGCAATAGTATGCAAGTTAATACAGAGTTGGGGGGCACTACGACAAGAGGAATAATAATGTGGAGTATCTTGCAAAAGGTTCATAAGCCAATAAATCTCCCTAAAACAAGAGAGAGTTTGACAAAAATCGGGAATATTTATATACTCGTGATTCGTAATTACTGGGGGATCGTCTAACGGCAGGACTGTAGACTCTGACTCTGCATATCTAGGTTCGAATCCTAGTCCCCCAACCAATTCCGCCCCAAATCCAAAAATTGTTTTGAGTTTCCGGGCTTTTCTGTTATATTTCTAACTTCAATTGTGACCGGCCCCATCGTCTAGCGGCCTAGGACTTCGCCCTCTCACGGCGGAAACAGGGGTTCGATTCCCCTTGGGGTCACCAATTCTTCGCAGAAATAGTTACTCCACGTGGACAGGTTTGGCATTCCATATCTCTTCGGCATATTGTTTTATGGCCCTGTCGGAACTGAATTTCCCCATGTTGGCCACGTTTAGGATAGACATCCTGTTCCATTTGTGACTGTCCGGATAGGTTTTGGCTACCCTCTCCTGGCATTCTACATAGCCCCTATAGTCAGCCAAGAGCATGTAGGGATCACCATATTGAAGGAGCGAGTCTGTTATCGGTTTGAACAGATTTGGCTGGAAGGTAGAAAAATACCCTCCCCTTACCATATCTATGACCGTGCGCAACTCTTCATCCTGTTCGTAGTATTGCGTTGGATTGTAACCGTTACGGTTTGTATCCTTAACCTCCTGGTTTGTCAGTCCGAATATAAAGATATTCTCATCCCCCACCTCTTCCCTAATCTCTATATTGGCCCCATCGAGCGTCCCGATGGTCAGGGCTCCGTTTAGGGCAAACTTCATATTTCCCGTCCCTGAGGCCTCTTTACCGGCGGTAGATATCTGTTCCGACAGATCAGCGGCAGGGATTACCTTCTCCGCCAGAGATACGCTATAGTTTTGCAGGAAAATTATCTTCAATTTATCCGAGACTTCCTTGTCGTGGTTAACTATGTCGGCCACGGAGTTTATCAGCTTGATGATAAGTTTGGCGTTGTAGTAGGAGGGGGCCGCTTTGCCCCCGAACATTATTGTCCTCGGGAAGATGGTGCGGTCTTTTTTATTCTTTATCCTGTTGTATAGGGTAATGGCATGAAAGAGATTGAGAAGCTGCCTCTTATATTCATGCATCCTCTTAATCTGGACATCAAAGATGCTGTTTACATCTACGTCTATCTCGTTGTTAGAACGTATATATACAGCCAGTTTCTCCTTATTCTTCTTTTTTACCTCTCCCCATTGGGCGATAAAGTCATTATCATCTGCCAGCGGTACCAGTTTCTTAAGCTGATCGAGGTCAGTTACCCACCCATCTCCTATTCTGCTTGTTATAAGTTCTGCCAGGAGCGGGTTGGCCTTTTTAAGCCAACGGCGCGGGGTTATCCCATTCGTCTTGTTGCTGAACCGTTCCGGATACATAGTATAGAAGTCTTTAAAAACCTCTTCCTTTAGTATCTTCGTATGAAGGGCGGAGACTCCGTTTACAGAATGGCTCCCTATTATGGACAGGTTGGCCATCTTAACCATTTTCCCCAACCCGGTATCCTCAAAAATGGACATCCCTCTTATCCTATTGATATCTCCCGGGAAGTGTCTGGCGGCATCCATCATAAATCTCCGGTCTATCTCCTCTATAATTTCGAGATGCCTGGGGAGGACCTTGCCAAGCAGGGCTACCGGCCATTTCTCAAGCGCCTCGGGGAGTATGGTGTGATTGGTGTAGCCAAATGTTCCGACTGCGATATCCCAGGCATTTTCCCACTCCAACGATTCATTATCCACCAGTATCCTCATCAGTTCGGCAATAGCCAGGGAGGGGTGGGTATCGTTAAGCTGAATAGCCACCTTGTCGGGGAGGGAATCATAGGTATCTGAATATTTCTTGTAGCGCCTGATTATATCCTGAATAGTGGCTGAGACGAGGAAGTACTGCTGCTTTAAACGGAGCTCACGCCCCTCGGCCTGATGATCGGCCGGATAGAGGACCTTCGATATGGTCTCAGACATAAGCTTGCTCTCAACGGCCCTGATGTAGTCGCCCTTGTTGAAGAATTTGAGGTCAAAGTCTCTCGATGATTTGGCCGCCCATAACCTGAGGTTTATGACATGATTGTTATTGTAGCCGGGAACCGGGGTATCACAGGCGACAGCCAGAACTTCCTCTGTATCAATCCATTCGCTTTGGGGACGTCCATTGCTGTTGTTTGTCTGGACACGCCCGTGGAATTTTATAGGGAAGGTAAACCCGGGGTGAATATACTCCCAAGGGTTGCCGAAACGGAGCCAATGGTCGGGGGTTTCAACCTGATAACCATCCACTATGCTCTGGTAGAATATCCCATATTCATAATGTATCCCGTAGCCGTAGGAGGGGATTTCGAGGGTAGCCAGAGAATCAAGAAAGCAGGCGGCCAGTCTACCAAGACCGCCGTTACCGAGGCCGGCATCCCACTCAAGTTCACGCAGATCTTCAAGCTCGTAACCAAGGTCGTGTACCGCCTGAGAAAACTCATCCATAATACCCAGATTTATGAGGGCATTACCGAGGGCCCTCCCTTCCAAAAACTCCATAGAGAGGTAATAGACCCTTTTACTGTTGGCCTTATAGTAGGCCCGCTGGGTCTTTAGCCACCTTTCAATAAGAAGGTCGCGGATGGCATAGGCCACCCCTTTGTAGACATCATATTTCGAACGGCGTTCAGGGTCTCTGGCAATGGTTGAGAGGATATGATGTTTTATCGACTCTTTTATCTCCTCGACCTTCTTGGCGTCAACCTCTTTTTTGACATCTTTATCCACAATATCTTCCTAAATTATGGTTATTCTATTACTCGCACGGATACTGGTAAAATAACCTTTAAATATGATTTTTGCAATAGGTTTACAAGACCGCCTTCAGGTATTTTCCTGTATATGAAAGCTTGTTGGCGGCTATTTCTTCCGGCGTTCCTATCCCGACAATCTCCCCTCCGGCTGCGCCTCCTTCAGGACCAAGGTCTATTATATGGTCGGCCGTCTTTATAACATCAAGGTTATGCTCTATAACCACTATGCTGTTCCCCTCTTCCTTCAGGCGGCTCAAGACATCCAAGAGCTTCTGTATATCGGCGAAGTGGAGCCCGGTAGTCGGTTCGTCCAATATATAGAATGTGCTTCCGGTGCTTCGCTTGGAGAGCTCTTTCGATAGTTTCATCCTCTGCGCCTCCCCTCCCGATAGAGTTGTGGCTGACTGCCCCAGTTTGATATATTCCAACCCGACATCGTTTATTGTCTGCAGTTTTCTATTTATGGCCGGGATATTTTGGAAGAAGTCGACTGCCTCTTTGACCGTCATATCGAGTATCTCGGCGATATTCTTCCCCTTGTATCTTATGTCGAGTGTCTCTCGGTTGAAGCGTTTACCTCGGCACGATTCGCAGGTGATATAGACATCGGGAAGGAAGTGCATCTCTATCTTTATTATCCCGTCCCCCTGGCAGGCCTCACACCTTCCCCCTTTAACATTAAAGCTGAAACGTCCCGGTTTATATCCCCTCTTTTTCGCCTCGGGTAGTTGGGCAAAGAGTTCTCTTATGTGGGTGAATAGGCCGGTATAGGTGGCCGGATTAGACCTTGGGGTTCGGCCTATGGGGGACTGGTCTATATTTATAATCTTGTCTATATGCTGGAGGCCGGTTATCTTTTTGTGCGCCCCTCCCCTCTCCTTTGAGTTATAGAGTTGGTGGTTGAGCTCTTTGTTCAGAACATCGATTATAAGACTGCTCTTGCCGGAACCGGATACCCCCGTTACGCAGGTGAATAGACCAATCGGGAAGGCAACATCTATCCCTTTAAGGTTGTTATGTTCTGCGCCAAAAATCTTTATTTCCTTTTTTGTGGGGGCCGTTCTCTCTTTAGGAACAGGGATGGTAAGTTTGCCCGAAAGATATTGCCCTGTCAGGGAATTCTTATTGGCCATAATCTGCTTCGGTGTCCCTTGAGCTACAATCCTCCCCCCCTCCACACCGGCCCCCGGACCGAGGTCGACAATATAATCGGCCGAGAGCATCGTGTCGGGGTCGTGCTCTACCCCTATCACGGTGTTCCCCATGTCACGCAGTCTCAACAATGTGTCGATAAGACGGCGATTATCCCTCTGGTGGAGCCCGATGCTCGGTTCATCCAAGATATATAAAACACCCATCAGGCTGGAACCTATCTGAGTAGCCAGTCTGATTCGCTGTCCCTCTCCACCTGAGAGAGTAGAAGATGTACGATGGAGTGTAAGATAGCCGAGACCAACATCTTTGAGGAATCTGAGCCTCTCCCGTATCTCTTTAAGGATGAGACGGGCAATCTCTTCCTCCTGCTTTGACAGAGAAATATTATCGAAGAAGGCTATAGAGTCATTTATCGAGAGGGATGTCACCTCCATAATGTTTTTCCCTCCCACGTATACAGCCAGAGACTCGTCCCTTAGGCGCGCCCCGTTACACTTAGGGCAGGGGGAATTAACCATATACTTTTCAATGGATGAGCGGACATCCTCCGAATCGGTCTCTTTGTAACGTCTCTCCAATTCGGGGACAATCCCCTCAAACTTTTTAGTGTAGGAATATCGGCTACTCCTATCCTGGTAGACAAAGGCGATTCTCTCACCACCGGAACCATTGAGGATAATATCCTTAATCTTAGCCGGGAGTTTTTTAAAGGGAACGTCGAGGGGAAATCCATAATGTTTGGAGAGGCTCTGAAGTTTGGAGTAGAAGTATGAGCCTTCCTTCCGTTTGGAGGCCGGTTCTATAACCCCATCATCTATTGAGAGGTTTTCATTCTGTATAACAAGGGCCGGATCAACATGGAGGTTATAGCCGAGGCCGTCACACTCGGGGCAGGCACCGTGGGGGCTGTTGAACGAAAACATCCTGGGGACAATCTCGGGGTAGCTTATACCGCAATGAAGACAGGTCGATTTTTCGCTGAAGAGAATATCCTCTCCCCCCTCAACCTTCAGCACAAGTATCCCGTCGGCCAGTTTGAGGGCCAGCTCAACCGAATCGGCCAGCCGTCTCTCTATATCCTCTTTAACTACAAGCCTATCAACAACAATCTCAATAGTATGCTTTAACTTTTTATTCAGGGATATCTCCTCGGTCAACTCCCTTATCTCCCCGTCCACACGGGCCCTTATAAAGCCCTTCTTCTGCATCTCCTCAAACTCTTTCCGGTATTCCCCTTTCCTGTCACGGACAATAGGGGCCAGAAGATATATCTTGCTCCCCTCGGGGAGTTTTAGGATTGAATCGGTAATCTGCTGAACGGTCTGCGACGATATCTCTCGGCCGCATTTATAACATTGAACCTTACCTATACTGGCATAGAGTAGACGTAGGTAGTCGTATATCTCGGTTACCGTGCCGACGGTTGAACGGGGGTTTTTGCTAAGGGCCTTCTGCTCTATCGAAATAGCCGGAGAAAGCCCTTCTATATAATCAACATCCGGTTTCTCCATCTGATCGAGGAACTGCCGGGCGTAGGAGGAGAGTGACTCCACATACCTCCTCTGCCCTTCCGCATATATCGTATCGAAGGCCAGGGAGGACTTACCGGAACCGCTCAATCCGGTTATGACCACGAGTTTATCTCTCGGAATCTCTACATCTATATTCTTAAGGTTATGCTCTTTGGCACCCTTGATAAAAATCTTCTTAATAACGCACCTCTTTCGGTTCTACTTGTCTATATACTCCATCAACCGAACAATATCCCCCGGTTTCCCCAGAAGAATAAGAACATCGCCTGTAACAAATTCCGTTTCCGGCTCAGGATTGGAGATTATCTCCCCTCCCCTTCTGACGGCCAATATATTTACCCCAAACTCTTTCCTGATATTAGATTCGGCCAGGGTCTTTCCAACAAGACGCGACCCTTCAACCACCTTAAGGGTATTTATTTCTACGTCGGACAACTGCCCTTTAAGGTCGTAGAGGGATGTCTCTCTTCGGCTCAGGCTCCGGAACATATCGTAGCCCCCCGCCCTTATCTCCGAGACAAGCTGCTCTATATCATTTCTAGGGACAAGGTATTTCTCCAAGACCCTGGTAAATATCTCGACCGAGGTCTCAAACTCCTCAGGAATAACCTCGTCTGCCCCCAGATCATAGAGAGACCCCATCTCCTGGAGATAGTGTGTCCTGACAATAAGATGAACCTTCGGGTTGAGCCTTCTGGTCTGTTCCGTAATACGGCGGGTTGCGGTGGGGTCATTTATGGCCACAACAACTACTCTCGCCTCACTTACGTTGGCCTGTTTTAGAACCGCCCAATGGGTGGCATCCCCATAATAGATATTCTCTCCCTGTAATTCTTTATCCCATATAAGCTCAGGATTGGTTTCTATTATGGCATAAGGGATGCCGGCAAACTTGGCGGCCCGGGCTACATTTCGTCCAGCCACACCAAACCCTATAATAATAAGATGTTCCTTTTTCTCTTCTCTGGTTTTTTTATGAGGAACAGGGAAAAGGCCTGCGGTCAGCTTATCGGGGAGAGGCAGCCGTAAAATCATTTCGGAGAAAGGAGAGGCTAAGCGGATAATAAAAGGGGTGGCCGCCATAGTAATTATGGAGAAGGCGAGAAACAGCTGGTAGATATTGTTGCTGATCAGACCATGCTGAAGTCCCTCCTTAGAAAGTATAAAGGAGAATTCCCCCACCTGCCCGAGGGCCAGCCCAACCATGATGGATGTCCTTAGGGGAAACCCGAGAATGATGGTAGCCAGAGAGGCAATAAGCGCCTTTAAGACGATTATTCCTAGAGCAATTAGGAGCACTCTGCCCGGCTGATGTATAAGCAAGCCGACATTCAAAAGCATCCCTATGGAGACAAAGAAGAAGCTGGTGAAGATGTCGCGGAAAGGAAGAATAGAACCGAGGGCCTGATGACTATATTTAGATTCGGATATTATAAGTCCAGCCATGAAGGCCCCCAAGGCAAGGGATAGACCTGCCCGTGAGGTTATCCAGGCTATCGATAGGCAGATGAGGGCAACCGTCAGGGAAAAGAGTTCCTGCCGTCTCGTTTTGGCCACCTGATATAAAACATAGGGGACAATCCATTTGGCGCTGACTATAACAAGGCCGATAATGAGTATCCCCTTCGTCAGCAGGATAAGGATAGCCCCCGCCACATTAACCGTCTGCCCCGTAAGTATGGGGGTTATAAGTATCATCGGGACTATAATAATGTCTTGGAATATGAGTATACCGAGGATTGTCCGTCCGTGCGGGCTATCAACCTGGGCGCTCTCCTGAAGCTGTCTGAGAACTATGGCGGTACTGCTTAAGGCAATAAGAAAGCCGATAAAAATGGCGCTTCCTACCGGTTGGCCCAAATTTTTAACCAAAACAAGGGTGGCCAATATGGTAAGGATAACCTGCAACGACCCGCCGATAAGAACCGACCTCCTTATCTGAAGAAGTCTCTTTAAGGAAAACTCTATACCGATTGTAAAGAGGAGAAGGACTACCCCAACCTCTGCTAATATCTCAACCTCATGAACTCCTCTTATCAGCCCCAGTCCGTAAGGCCCGGCCAATACCCCTGATAAGAGAAACCCGACTATGGTTGGGATACGAAGACGGTGACATGTTATCAATATGACCATAGAGAGGCCGAATATGATAACTATGTCAGTCAGGAGGGTCATTTCCATATTTTTTATTTATAAGAATTGGTTTGAGTGTGTGCCGGTAATTATCCCACACAGACAGGATTTGCTCTAATAATATAGACGATTTATCCCTACGTTGTCATAAAAATATGGATTTAAATGGGGGAGCGGGATATAGTATAGACTATCATGAAAC
>Ga0180009_10004485_pt1 | contig 15375 bp, 12 predicted proteins | sample OS_PC_MetaG_FD_123537 | JGI IMG/M metagenome (GOLD analysis project Ga0180009, IMG submission 123537) | Groundwater microbial communities from the Aspo Hard Rock Laboratory (HRL) deep subsurface site, Sweden - OS_PC_MetaG | ecosystem: Environmental > Aquatic > Deep subsurface > Groundwater...
GCGGTGACCAGCTTCTGGAAGACCATCATCGGCACCAAGCAGCAGCGGCGGCTGGCGCGCTATGAGCGCCGGGTGGCCGCGATCGGCAAGCTGGAGCCGGCCCTCGAGACGCTGTCGGACGATGAGCTGCGCCAGCGCGCTGTTCAGCTGCGCCAGCGCGCGGAGCAGGGCGCGAAGCTGGACGACCTGCTGGTCGAGGCCTTCGCCGTGGCGCGCGAGGCCTCGCGGCGAACGCTGGGGATGCGGCACTTCGACGTGCAGCTGATGGGAGGCATGGCGCTGCACGAGGGCCTGATCGTGGAGATGAAGACCGGCGAGGGCAAGACGCTGGTGGCGACGCTGCCGACGTTTCTCAATGCCCTGGGCGGCGAGGGGGTGCACATCGTCACGGTCAACGACTACCTGGCGCAGCGCGACGCCGAGTGGATGGGGCCGCTCTACGACTTCCTCGGCCTGAGCGTGGGCGTGATCCTGGAGCAGATGGGCGAGGACCGCGACGAGGAGATTCAGGCCCGCCGGGCGGCCTACGGCGCCGACATCACCTACGGCACGAACCACGAGATCGCGTTTGACTACCTGCGCGACAACCTGGCCGTGGTCCCACAGGAGGTGGCTCAGCGCGGCTTCCACTACGCCATCATCGACGAGGTCGACTTCCTGATCATCGACGAGGCCCGCACACCGCTGATCATCAGCGGCGCCTCGCACGGGGAGGGGGGGATCTACGAGCGCGTGGAGCGCGTGACCTGCAACCTGAGCGCAGGATACCACTTCGTGGTCGAGCCCAAGACCCGCACCGCCAACCTGACCGACGAGGGTATCGAGGCAGTGCAGCGCGGCCTGGGGATCGGCGCACTGACCGATCCGGCCAACCTGGAGCTGTACCACGGTGTGCATCAGTCAATCCTGGCCCACGGCGTCTACCAGCGCGACGTGGACTACATCGTCGACGAGGCCCAGGTCTTCATCGTCGACGAGTTCACCGGCCGGGTGTCGGAGGACAAGCGCTACGCCGACGGGCTGCACCAGGCGATCGAGGCCAAGGAGCGGGTGCCGGTCAAGGCCGAGGACCGGACGCTGGCCAAGGTGACCTACCAGACCTTCTACGGCCGGTACTTCAAGCTGAGCGGCATGACGGGCACCGCCTACTCGGAGCGGGAGGAGTTTCAGAAGACCTACGGGCGCGACGTGCAGATCATTCCCACGCACAGGCCGATGGTCCGCGCCGACTTCGAGGACATGGTCTTCGACACGCTGGACGAGAAGCACCAGGCGATCATGGACGAGATCCTCGAGCTGCGGGCCCAGGGGCGTCCGACCCTGGTGGGCAGCACCAGCGTGAAGGAGTCGGAGCGGATCTCGCGGCGGCTGGATGGGGCGGGGGTGCCGCACGTCGTGCTCAACGCCAAGAACCATGACGCCGAGGCGGCGCTGATCGCGCAGGCCGGGCGCAGCGGGGCGGTGACGATCTCGACCAACATGGCGGGTCGCGGTACCGACATCGTCCTGGGCGGGAACGCGAAGATGATGGGCCAGGGCGAGGAGCGGGAGCAGCTGCGGCAGCAGTGCGCGAGCGAGCGGGGGGAGGTCGTGGCGGCAGGGGGTCTGCACGTGATCGGCACGGCGCACCATGAATCGGTGCGCATCGACGATCAGCTCCGTGGTCGGTCCGGACGCCAGGGAGACCCGGGATCGAGCCAGTTCATCGTGTCGCTCGATGACGAGCTGTGGAAGAAGTTCGGCCGGATGGAGATCGAGGAGACCCGCGCCGGCCTCAGGCAGGCGGGGCATCCGGCAGGCCAGCCGATCAGCTCCGGTGCGGTGCAGCGGCTGCTGCGGTCGCTGCAGGAGAAGGTGGACGAGGAGAACAAGGCGATCCGACGTGATGTGCTCAAGTACGATCTGGTGATCCACGCGCAGCGCGAGACGATCTACGGCTGGCGGGAGACCCTCGTGACCGGCGAGGGCCACGATCCGCAGCGGCTGGTGCGAGAGGTGGCCGAAGAGCTGGCGGCGCGCGTCGACGACGACGTCGAGCTGGAGGCGGCGCTGTCGGCGCACTTCAACGCGCTGTTCGAGATCCCGGTGGAGCTGCGCGGGGACCTGGCCTTTGCCGCCACGCGGCTGGCGCTCGAGCTGCTCGAGCAGCGGGAGCAGGAGTACGGTGAGGAGGCGGTTCACGAGCTGGGGCGCCAGGTGCTGCTGGCCTCGATCGACGAGCTGTGGACCGAGCACCTCTCGGCGCTCGAGCGGCTGGAGGAGGGCATCGGCCTGCGCGGCTACGCCCAGATCGACCCGGTGATCGAGTGGCGACGGGAGGCGACACAGATGTGGGAGGAGCTGCTGAGCCTGATCCGGCTCCGGGCGGTCAAGCTGTGGTTCGGGCTCGAGGTGGCCGGGTTGGACGATGGGGACGCCCCGTCCCCGGTCGAGCCCTCGCAGCCGGTCCGGGACCAGAAGAGGACCCGCCGCCGCGGCTGAGCCTGTCTGCTCCGCCGGGTCCGGACTGCATCAGCCCGCCGGGCACAGCTCGTCGGGGAGCTGTCCCACGTCGATCAGGTGGGCAATCTCGTCGACGAATGTCGCGAACTGACTCTGGAGCGCGGCCTCGGCGAACTCGAGCCGGATCCCCATGCCGGGGCTGTCCTTGCTCTCGTCGGCCCGTGTCACGCGACCGGCGAGGCCGATCACGGAGCCCACGTGAGGTGTCAGGGAGATGTTGATCGGATCGCTCAGCGCCAGCAGCTGCGTCGAGTGGATGTAGATGCCATGGGCGCTGATGTCGCGGGTGAAGTTGAGGCGGCGCTGGCCCTCGCCGCGGTAGGCTACCCGCAGCCGCACCGGAACGCGTGGCAACTCCCTGCGGTCGGTGACCTCTCCACCGCTCCAGGCGTTGATGTAGTGCAACGTCGCGTGGTATCGGGGCTCGAGCTCGAGCCCCACCCCGGCAGGCATGCGCCTGTCCGCGCCGGGGCGGCGCCAGATGACCTTGCCCCGCACGAAGAAGCGGGGGCCGGAGAGGAACACGATCTCCGCCGTGACCCGGGTCCCGGTCGCCGGGGGATCGTCGGCCGGGCAGAACAGCACGCTGTCCCTTCTCTTCTCATCCGTGTGGAGATCCCACTCGTCAGCATGGGGTACTACAAGACGCAGCCGCATGACTTTCCCTCCCATGTGCAACCATGTGCAAACCTCAATTTGTACGCCAGATCACGGCGGACCGCTATGGCCGCCGAATGTCGTGCCGCTTCATCAGGCGGTGCAGGTAGTTGCGATCGACACCCGCCTCCCGCGCTGCACCCGAGACGTTCCAGTTGTGGCGCGTGAGCAGGCTGGTGAGGTAGCGCACCTCGAACTGGTCCACCGCCTGCCGCTTGGCCTCGCGGTAGTCCCCCTCGAGCGCCATCTCGGCAGTGCCACCGGCATCCTCTGTGCCGAGCACCTCGGGCAGCTGCAGGATCGTCTTGTCGGGGTAGAGGGCGACGGAGTGGCTCAGCACGTTGCGCAGCTCCCGCACGTTGCCCGGCCAGCTGTGACGGCGCAGCTCGTCCGCCGTCGAGTCGGGGACCATGATGTCGCGGCCCGTAACCTTGCGCAGGATCGCCTGCGCCAGCGGCTTGATGTCCTCGGGCCGCTCCCTCAGCGGCGGGACCCGCAGCCGGACCACCGCCAGGCGGAAGAAGAGGTCGGGGCGAAAGCTGCCGCTCGAGATGGCCAGGTTCAACTCCCGGCTGGTCGCGGCGATGGCTCGCACGTCGATGTGACGTACAGGGTTGTCGCCCACCCGCTTCACCTGGCCCTGGTCCAGCACTCTGAGCAGCTTGGGCTGTAGATCGGTGGGGAGCTCGCCGATCTCGTCGAGGAAGATCGTGCCGCCATCGGCCTGTTCGAACGCTCCCTCGCGGTTGGCCAGGGCGCCGGTGAAGGCCCCCCGCATGTGACCGAAGAGCTCGCTCTCGACCAGCCCGGCGGGCAGCGCACCGCAGTCCACCACCACGAGCGGCTTGCCGGCCCGGCTGCTGAGCCGGTGGATCTCGGCGGCCACCATCTCCTTGCCGACGCCGGTTTCGCCCTCGATCAGCACGCTGACGTTGCTCGGGGCGATCTGCTTCACCATGCCGAAGAGCTGCCGCATCGAGGGGCTGCTCCCCACCATCTCGCCCAGCTGGTCGAGGTCGGTGGGGACCTCGAGCACCCGGTCAGCGGGCTCGACCACCAGCTCGGTGGCGCCCATGCGGAGCACCGCGGCGCCCTGCAGGATCGACTCCCGGATCCGGGTCTCCTGGTGGAAGACGCCGTTGCTGCTGTCGAGGTCTCGTACCTGCAGCCCTCGCTCCAGCAACCGGAGCTCCAGATGGGCCCGGGAGATGCATGGGTCGACCAGGACCAGATCGTTGCTGCCGGCGGAGCCGACCAGCAGCGATCCCCGCTCGAGGGTGATGCAGGTACCTGCCTGTGGGCCGTTGAGCACGCGCAGTGTCCAGCGCCGGACTCTGAGCGCTCCCGAGTCGACGTCCGTGTAGACCAGCGTGGGGTCGTCCCTGCGTGTGGTACCCATCGAGGCTGGGATTATATCAGGGTTTTCGACGCCGACCAGGAGTTGTTAGTCCTCGTCCACGTCCCACTCGTCCGGCAGCGAAGGGACCTTGACGGTGTCACGGTCGTCCAGCTCGACCTGGGCCGGCTCGGGGATTCGCGTTCCTCGCGCCCCTTCGGGGCGGCGCGCGCGTGCCGGTCCTCGCGCCCCTGTCGGGGCGCTGCGGGATGAAGCAGCGGCACGCCCTCGCGCCCCTGTCGGGGCGCTCCGGGATGCAGCGGCGTCGCGCGGGGTGAGGCCGCGCGAATCGTCGAATTCGAGCGCCTGCATCGGCTCGGTGTCATCGCTCACTCGCGGCCGGACCCCGAGCTGCAACGTCTCGCCCTCCTCGAGCTCCTCGGGGTCCTGCGGTGGCTGCTCCAGGGGAAACAGCACCGACGAGATCGAGGGGTCGGTGCGGGGGGCGGCGGCGACCCTGGGCCGGGGCGTGGCCTGCACGGTCTCCTCGCCGGTCGGCACCTTCTGCAGCATCAGCGGGTAAGACGGTCGGGCTCGTTCGCCGACCCCGAGCAGTGTGTCCCGCTGGCTGCTGGCGGGCACGATCACCTGTACCGGAGACTGCTGCTTGGTCGACTGCTCCGACGGCAACTGGCGGTGCAGCTGAAGCTGCTCCCGCAGGCACTGGACCAGCACCGCCAGGTCACCCTTCGGATCGGCGCCGGAGGGGAGCAACTCGAGCAGCGCCTCGCGCAGGTCGGAGGCCTGCTGGAAGCGCTGCTCCGGATCCCAGTCCAGGGCGCGGTTGACCACCGCCGCGAGCTGGGGCGGGTAATCGGGGACCTTCTGCTCCGGCGGGGTGTAGCGCCGCTCGTACAGCGCCCGCAGCGTCTCCACCTCGTTGCCGGCGGGAAAGACCCGGCTGCCGGTCGTGATCTCGTAGAGCACCAGCCCGGCGGCGAAGATGTCGGAGCGGCAGTCCACCTTGAGCCGCATGCCCTGTTCGGGCGACATGTAGGAGAACTTGCCCTTGAGCTGCCCCGGGCGGGTGCGGGTCAGCTGGATCTTGGCCTTTGCGATGCCGAAGTCGGCCAGCTTCACCTCTCCGCCCTGCGAGATCAGGATGTTGTCGGGGCTGACGTCGCGGTGGACGATGCCCAGGGATCGGCCGTCGAATCCTTTCCGCTGGTGGGCGTAGTCCAGGCCCGCGCAGGTCTCGGCCACCAGCCAGCAGGCGAGGACCAGCGGCAGCTTGCGTCCGGGCTGGCGGCGCAGCACCAGGGAGAGCGAGAGGCCGTCAACGTACTCCATCGCGATGTAGTGCACTCCCTCGGCCTTGCCGAAGTCGTGGACCCGCACCAGGTTGTCGTGGAACAGGCTGCTGGTCAGCCGCGCCTCGTCGAGGAACATCTGCACGAAGTCGGCGCGGTCCTGCAGGTGAGGCAGGATGCGCTTGACCACCAGCAACGGGCCATCGCGCGCCTCGCGGCGGGTGGCGAGGAACACCTCCGCCATGCCTCCAACGGTGAGTCGCTGTACGAGGAAGTATGGACCATATGGAATCACCGGCCGGACACCTGCTCGGCCAACCTTACCACAGCCCGCACCCGGTCGACCTCAAGAGTGAGGCAGCAGCTGATCGAGCAGTCGCTCCAGCGCCTGGTACGAGAAGTGCCGCCGTCCGAGCTCGTGGTTGTGCCGCGTCAGCTGCCGGCGTCGTGCCGGGTCGGCCAGCAGGAGGCGTACCTGCTCCACCGCGTCGTCGGTCAGGACGCCCCGCTCGATCATCACGGTCTCGAACCCGAGGGAGCCGATGTCGGGCCAGTAGACCGGCTCGTAGTTGTTGACCAGCACCGGCCGTCGGGCCACCACCGCCTCGACGAACGCGTTGCCGAAACCCTCGTAGGTGGAAAAGTAGGTGCAGGCGTCCGCGTTGGCATAGGCGTCCGACAGCGAGTAGAGACGGCGTCCCCGGGCAGTGGTCCGCCGCACGTTGCTGAAGTGGTCTCCGGCGAAGTGGACCTGGCGCTCCAGGTCCAGCTCCGCGGTCAGCCGGCGCAGCATTCGCGGGTACTCCTGGTCCGGCTCGTCTCGGGCTGTCCCCGTGATCACCAGGTGGAGCGAGGGGTCCCGTAGCCGGTGGACCAGCTGGATGGCGGTCTCGATCCCCTTGCGGGCGACGATGCGGGTCACCTGAAACAGCAGGGTCGATTGTTGCGGGAGGCCCAGGTCGGCCCGCAGCTGGCTGTTGTACTCATCGGGCTGGCCGAAGGGAGCGTCGAAGTCCATCACGTTGGGCAGCACCATGACGTGCTCGATGCCGAGCCGCCGCAGGCTGGCCTCGGCGGCGCTGTTGATCACGGCGTGGTGCACGTGCGGCAGGCGCACCGGGAAGCAGCGCTCGAGGATGCGCTGCACGGCGACAAACGGCGTGGAGTAGCGCTCGCCGCGCTCCCAGTAGAAGTCGTGGTCGTGGGTCATCGCCACCAGGTCGGTGCTCTCGAACACGCGCTGCAGCGCCATGCCCATCGTCAGGTGGAAGGGCAGGGCACAGGCGTTCTCGGCGAGCAAGCACTCGATCTGATGCTCCTCGATCCAGTCCAGGATACCGTGCTCGATCTGCGCCGCCTCCGACTCCAGCCTGGCGATCAGCTCCTGCTCCTGCACCGGCTGGCCGAAGAAGGCCATCCGTTGCCCCTCGACCGCCAGGGGGTGGTCGAAGGCCAGCTGCTCCAGGAGCGAGACCTGCACGGCTCCGGCCAGGTCGCCCTCTACCTGACCGGTCAGCAGAGACACGCGGTGGCCCATGCGCTCCAGGACGGCGATCCACTTTTCGGTCTCGAGGGCGACGCCGTCGACGCCCCCGATCCTGCCGATGACGATGCCGATGTGCATGGCCTCAGCGTGCCATCTGTGCTCGCCAGTAGGCAAGAGGCCCGCCTGACGGATACAATGGTAATCTGTGTGGGACGGGCGGGGTGGGACGGGCGGGCGGCGCAGAAAACTGATGGCCAGGAGGGATCGATGCAAACGAGGCTACCTGTATGCGCCCTGGCCCTCGGCGCCCTGGTCAGCGCCTGTGACGACGGACAGATCGCCACCAAGGCCCTGCTGCCGGGGCAGAGCGAGGTGGTCTCGGTGCCGTTCAACCTGCCGGCCGGCAAGCTGGGCCCCTTCGACTTCTGGGTCGCGGTGGACGACGACGGCACCGGCCAGGGGGCCGAGACCGAGTGCCACGAGGACAACAACACGGCCACCATCACCGGAGTCAGCTGTCCCCAGATCCGCTGAGGGCGCAAGCATCAGCACCGACGAGGTTGTGTGTGGTGAGTGACAACCGTGATCCAGTAAACAAGTGGGCCCGCCTCTCGACCGAGACGGTGCTGCAGACGTCGTACTACGCCCTGTCCCACGACCGATACGTGTTGCCGTCGGGGCAGGTGGGTGACTATCACTACATCGACATCCCGGGCTCGGCGATGGTGGTGCCGGTGCTGGACAGCGGCGAGCTGGTGCTGGTGCGGCAGTATCGCTACCTCATGGGGCGGGAAAGCCTCGAGTTCCCTGCCGGGGGAGTGAAGCGAGGCAGCGACCCGCTGCGGACAGCCACAGAAGAGCTGCGAGAGGAGGCGGGCTACGTGGCGCAGGGGTGGGAGAAGATCGGCGAGTTCGCGCCCTACAACGGGGTCTCCAACGAGATGTGTCACGTGTACCTGGCGAGCGGGCTGGCGCCGGTGGGAGCTCAGCCCGACGCAACAGAGGAGATAGCGCTGGTCCCGCTCTCGCCCGACGCAATGCACCAGGGCATCGCCAGCTGGGACATCTGGGACGGGATGACCCTGGCCTCGTTCCATCTGTACGAGGCATGGCTCAGCATTCACTGATCTCGGGCCGGGTCAACCGTTCCAGCTGCAATTGATATCTGTTACTGGAGTCCGCGATTGGCTACAATGGTAGGGCGCCCGGAGAAGGAGCTTTCCGTGAAACAGGTCCGATGGGTTCTCCCCATGTTGCTGATGTTCGCCTCGCTGGGCTGCCCCGGAGGCGCGGAGGTCCGGTCCGACGGGAACGGCGGGGACTGGTACTATCCGTCGGGGGATGTCCCGCAGTACTACGATGGGCCACAGCAGCCAGACTACTTCTATCCCTATCCCGATGGACCCCCGCAGCAGCCTGACTTCTGGTACTGGCCGCCGGACACCTACGCTGGTTCCCCCTTTGGCTGCCAGCAGGACAGCGACTGCTTCGGCCTGAAGTGTTGTACGACGCCGTGGGGCGTGAAGCTCTGCGCCGAGGTTTGTGAGCAGTAGCGGTCTCCACTTGCCAGCCCCACCCACGACTTGATTCCACTTGTCTCGCAATGCGAGGATCTGAGACGATCTTCGTGGCTTGCAGCACGATGGAGGACCCAGATGGAGAAGTTGGACTGGCTTGTCTGTCTCGTGGCCTGGGTGCTGCCGATGTCCGCCGTGGCAAACAGCACGGGGGTCGCCGGCTACTCCGGCATGAACCAGACCACCTGCACCACGTGTCACAAGGGCGTGGGCTTGGTGCAGGCCAGCTTCCAGGGGCCGACCTACCTGCTGCCCGGTCAGAAAGGAACCTACACCTTCACGTTGCTCTCGTACCTGGCGGCCGCCAAGGTCGGAGGGCTGGACGTGGCCGCGACCGGAGGCGCGCTGGCCGTGAACCCCTTGGAGAGCACCAGCACCAAGATCCTCGGCAGCGAGCTGGTCCACTCGACTCCCAAGCAGGCCCCTGGCATGATGCCGAGCTTCAAGTGGTCCTTCGACTGGACCGCCCCGGCCATCAAGGGCACCTATACGTTCCACGGCGCCGGGCTTGCCGGCAACAGCGATGGATCGAGCTCCGGCGACTTCACCGGGGTGAGCACGTTCAAGGTCAACGTGGGGCAGTGCACATTCGACAAGGACTGCAACGACAGCGACTTCTGTACCTGGGACTACTGCGACATTCAGACCAAGAAGTGCATCAACAGCCCCAAGCCGAACTGCTGCAATACCAGCGCCGACTGCGACGACCAGGATCCCTGCACCCAGGACAGCTGCAACACGGCGGCTCACCTCTGCGAGCATCCCAAGATCCCCGGCTGCTGCTCCGCCGACGCACAGTGCAACGACAACAACACCTGCACCAAGGACTACTGCGACCAGAGCACCAACAAGTGCGCCTTCGCCAAGATCGCGGACTGCTGCTACTACAACATCCCCTGCGACGACGGCAACAAGTGCACCCAGGACACCTGCAACAACAAGACCTGGAAGTGCACCTACTACCCGATCCCGGGCTGTTGCAAGACCGACGCCGACTGCGCTGACACCAACCCCTGCACCCAGGACACCTGCAGCACCGCCACCGGCATCTGTCTGAACGCATCGATCAGCGGCTGCTGTCAGAGCACCGCGGATTGCGACGACAGCAATCCATGCACCCAGGACGGCTGCACCGGCAACAAGTGCACCCACACCGCGATACCGGGTTGCTGCCAGAGTGACGCGGACTGCGACGACCAGGACCCCTGCACCACCGACGGCTGCGCCAACGGCAAGTGCAACTACACGCCGGTCCCGGGCTGCGTCCCGCCCGATGCCGGCCCGCTGGACGGTCCTCCAATCCAGGGCGACGGTGTCGCCGGCGATGGGCCGGCGGGCGAGGGCATCATCGTCGCCGACGGCCAGCCCCGCGACTCGGGAGGCGTCGGCACGGATGGGGGCGCGGCGGAGGATGACGGCTGCTGCAGGGTGGCCCACGCCCGCGATGCGTCGAGCCTGAGCTTCGTGCTGCTGCTGGGCCTGGCGCTGCTGGCTGCGCTGCGCCGCTCGCGCCTGTAGCAGGGTACGACGCAGGTTCGCCGCCGGCGTAGCGGCCACGCCCTCGTATCGACAGGCTCAGTTGGGGGCGGTTCGCTGCTCGGCGGACGTGGCCTCGAGGGCAAGGGGCAGTGTGCTGTCGGAGTGGAAGTCGAACGAGCTGTCGCTGGGGACGTTGTAGATGTCCCGGATCAGGCGGTCGATGGTGTCGGGCATGTACCGGACCCACAGCTTGATCGGCACATCGCTGACCTCGAACCCCCCGGGGGCGAGGCAGAGGGTGAGCATGTAGTCCATCAGGTAGCGAATGCTGGTGGCGAGCGGCGAGCGGTAGTTGTTGTTTCCGCGCTGCTCGAGCACGCGATCCTCGTGCATGCTTCGCCCGATTTCTGACTCGAGGAACTCGTGGAAGTTGGCCACGATGATCTCGAGCAACACGTGGTCCTCGCTGGTGTCGACGAACTCCTTGTACTGCTCCGCCACGTGGGCCACATCGAAGCCGCGGTGGCCCAGGACGGCGAGGGAGTGCCCCATCGGGGGGTGGGCCAGCAGCCGCTGCTTGTCCAGGTTGTAGGCCACCCGGAGGTTGGTGGCGTTGTAGTGCCCGGAGTGGTGCTCCTGCTCCAGCATGGTCGTGGCTGGATCCTGGGTCAGCAGGTCCAACAGGCGCGGGTACTGGTCCGGCTCGACGATCAGCTTGATCCCCACCACGTCGGGGATGGACAGGATCGGCAGCTCGGACTGGATCGTGCGCAGCTTGATGCTCTTGATCAGTCGTCGCTCAGCATGGCGGAACTCCTCGACCATCTCCTTGGGGGGCGTGATCAGCTGATCCTTGCTGATCCCCAACCTCGAGGCACGCTCGGCGGCGAGATCATCGGCGTGCCCACGGATGCGTTCGAACATGAAATCGACGATGCGGCGGCTGCCCTTCTCTGCGATGCGGCGGAAGCGTTTGATCCGGGTCGTGCCGAGGAAGACCGGCTCGCCGGCCTCCCGTGTGTAGTAGACCATCCCGTCGAAGGGCGTCTCGCGGTAGAAGTCCTCCGGGAACCGGCGGTACCGGGAGAGCATGCTCTCGATTCGAGGGTTGGTGGACAGCGGGTGCCTGACCACGAAGTCCTTCAACCGTCCCTTGGTCTTGGCCGGGAAGCAGAGCGGCTCCTTGCCATAGAGCCCATAGAGCAGGGTCTTGGCCAGGTGGTCGACCCACATGCGGGCGACATAGGAGTTGAAGTTGACGATGGTCTTGAGCTGCTGGACGTCGCTGGGCTGCGCCTGGTTCACCATCCAGCGCGAGACGATCTCGGCAAACTGAACGCGATGGATGAAGCTCTCCAGGTAGAGCATTGGCGCACGAGTCCTTCAGGATCCTGCCAGATGGAGCCTACACCCCTACCACTTCCCATGACCCCTGTCGAGACAAGGACATGACGCGCTGCGTAGTCCGTCGATGGACCGGGGTCTTGGGCGAACGGCCGTTGTATGCTCCACCCACCATGCCCCAGCAGACTACATTTGTGGTAGGTTTGACCTGCTGAGGAGGTACGTTGATGAATCGAGCACTTTGGCCCGCGATCCTGACTCTCCTGGTAGTGTCGGGAGGGTGCTCGGACGACGGTACACCTGCCGACCTGGGGCCCAAGCCCGATGTGAGCCTGCCTGACACTGCTCCGCCTGACGCGCCATTCGACAGCCTCGAGGCCGCGTCGGAAGCTGCGCCCGATCTTGTCCTGGACGCGCCGGTGGAGGGCGGCCCGGATGATGGCAGCCCCGACCTGGCCCCGGTCGACCTGGCAGTGCCGGATGCCCCGGTGGGCGCCCCGTCCATCACCGGCAAGCTATCCCGCACGGTGGCGCCGCTGCTCGACGCCAAGGGGACGATCTACGTCGGTGTCTACAATCCGCTGATACCCGCGTTCCCCATGGCCAGCGTCGCCCTCAAGGGCTCACACCTGGTCACGACCGGGACCACGATCAGCTACTCGATGTACAACATCGGTCCCGGGCCCTACAGCCTCTCGGCCTTTCTGGATGACAACGTCAACGCCGTGCTGCCCTTCCTGTTGCCCGACAACCTGGACCTGGTGATGTCGACCGCCAAGCAGGTGAAGGTGGTCGCCGGCCAGACGCTCAACATCGATCTGGTGCTGGATTCCGTGGCAGGAGCGTCGGACGGCGGCATGGGCAACTCCGGCGTTCTGAAGGGGATGGTCAAGGCCAGCGTGTCGCCGTCGCTGGATGGCAAGGGGACGCTCTTCGTCTCGTTGCACAAGCAGCTACCGCCGCAGGGCCAGGTGGCAGCCGCGCCGCAGAACGGCGCGGATCTCTCCTCTCCCTTCGCCCAGGAGGCATACTACATCGGGGCGACGCTGCCCGGGCAGTACTACCTCCGGGTGTTCCTCGACGACAACAGCAACGCGAACCCCTTTGGCCCCAACCCGGACAAGGGAGATCTGGTGCACTCCCAGCCGATCCAGGTGCACGTGGTGGCAGGAATGACCACCGTGCACAACGTGGTGCTGGACAAGGTCCAGCCGTGACGGGGCGGTCCGCCGCCCGCCCGCCGCACTATCGCCTGCTTGCCTTCGACGTCGACGGAACCCTGATCGCCAGCCGTGACGGGAGGGTGGTGTGGCAGCTGCTGAACCAGCGATTCGGCAGCGCCGCCGACCAGGACGGCCGGCTGTTCAAGGCCTACCTGAAGGGTGAGATCACCTACGCCAGATGGGTCGACCTGGACGTCGGTCGCTGGGCACGCGCTGGTGCGACGCGCGACCAGCTGGTGCAGGTGATCCAGGAGCACCTGTTCCCGGTCCCCGGAGCCCGGGAGACGCTACAGGAGCTGAGACGGCGCGGCTACAAGCTCGCGGTGATCAGCGGCACGCTCGACCTGACCCTTGAGGTGCACTTCCCCGCGGACGTCTTCGACGAGGTCTTCACCAACCGCATCTGGTTCGACGCCGCCGGGCGAATCGCCGGCTGGGAGGCCACCCCCTATGACATGGAGGGCAAGGCGCGAGCCCTGAAACGGCTGTCGGCGGGCCTCGGCATACCGCTGGAGCAGACGGTTTACGTCGGCGACAACATCAACGACGTCGAGGTGATGAACGTGGCGGGGCTCGCCGTGGCCTTCGAGCCCAAACACGAGTCGGTCAGCGCAGCGGCCAGCGCCACCCTGCAGGGTGACCTGCGCGGGCTGCTCCAGCTGACGGGGCTGACCGCAGGTCCAACCGATCAGAGGGCGTAGTCGAACTTGAAGCCAGGCTGGCTGATGCTTCGGTGGTCGCCGGGCGGCGTGTAGACGATGATCAGAGCCGGACCGGCCGCCGCGGCCTTCTTCCACAGCGGCCCGGCGGCTGTCTCGCTGCGCTTGAGCTCGTCGAGCTTGCCGCCGAAGGCCCGCAGCCCTCGAGCCTCGGCGTCCTTGACGTGCTCGCGCAGCAGCTTCGAGACCATGCTGGCGCAGCCCATACCCGTCTGCTTCTTCTGGCCCACCAGTTCGCGGGCCCTGGCCTCCAGCGACCGGACCTGCTGCGGGCTGTCGAGGAAGACCGCCTCGTAGAAGCGACGGTGCATGCCGCCGTTCGGCACGATCCGAGCGCGGGTGCCGGTTGCGGGGAACGGGCTTGACTTGCCTGGCACGGCGTCGGCCAGCAGATCGCCGACGCGTAGCTTGTTGTGACCCCAGCGTCGGGAGGGGTAGATGCCGACCCCGACGCTCGAGCCGAGCAGCTGTCTCAGCGTCCGATGCTCGGCCGAGCCCCACTCGACCTGGATGATCCGTCGGGCGGGGACGCGTACCAGTCGGTTCAGAGCCTTGCTCAGGTTCGCGCTGAGGTTGGCTGCCACCTCGGGGTGGGCCGTGCGGAGTCGGCCCTCGTGCTGCATGCCGCGGATCGACCGCCGCAGCTCGATGGTCTGTCGGGCCCAGGGGGCCAGCCGGTCCAGGCGACGGGACTTGGCGAGGACGAGACCCGGGAGCAGGAGGAGCAGCAGCAGTAGTAGCCGGGCGGGCACCATACAGTGGGTCGATGCACCCCCTGTGCCATCACAACAGCTTGATAATACAGGACAGGAGTGGATCGACCCGGTGGCGAGAGGAGCCACCAGGTGCGGCTCGCAGGCCACAGGGTGTCAAGGTGCGGTGTCAAGGTGCCACCCACTTGGTCAAGGTGCCACCCACTTGGCTTCTTCCCTTGGCTTCTTCCTCGACGGGGTGCATCAGCGGTGCTGGCGGTTCCACAATGAAATGAAGAGCCGCTGACCTGAGTTCAATCTGCGTTCCGGGTGCACAAGCATCACCCCCAGATGGTCTGGAATCGTCCGTTAATCATTGCAGACGTCCGTTGCCCTCGGCTGGCATGTGCATTGCTGCTTGCATCCTCGGACCATGCGCATGCGTGTCGCATTCACCGTCTTTGGTTCCACGATTTCGCCCCTCTTCGAAACGGCCCGGCGTCTCATGGTGGCCGACGTCGAGGGGGGAGATGTCAATGTCAGGTGCGAGGACGAGATCGGGGGCCTGGACTTGGCTCAACGAACAGCTTCGCTGGCGAAGCTCGGGGTCCAAGCGCTCGTCTGCGGTGCGATCAGCGAGTTTTCCCACAACGCGCTGCTGGAACGGGGCATCGAGGTCTACCCTTGGGTATCCGGTGAGGTCCGGGACCTGCTTGGCATTCTGGTCAAGCGATACGGCGCGCTCGCGAGCGAAGCTGAAGCGTCGACCCGGCTGGCGATCCCCACCAACGGATCCGGTCTCGATGCACGCGTGGCGCCCACCTTCCGGCGCTGCAGCCACCTCGTCTTCGTCGAATCACGCAACCGCAGCAAGGCCGTCACGAGGGTCTCGGATGGGCTCGCTGGTGGTGGAGGGTGCTACCTGCTCGCCAGGTTGATCGTCGAGGCGGATGCTCGCGTTCTGTTAACGGGACGGTGCGGCCCCAATGCACTCGGCATCCTCGCCGTCGCTGGCGTCGAAGTCATCCAGGGCGTGGATGGACGGGTCAA
>Ga0180009_10004486_pt1 | contig 15372 bp, 13 predicted proteins | sample OS_PC_MetaG_FD_123537 | JGI IMG/M metagenome (GOLD analysis project Ga0180009, IMG submission 123537) | Groundwater microbial communities from the Aspo Hard Rock Laboratory (HRL) deep subsurface site, Sweden - OS_PC_MetaG | ecosystem: Environmental > Aquatic > Deep subsurface > Groundwater...
AATCATGCTGTTCGATAGCTGCCTGTAAAAAAATAATTCATCATCAAGATACCTGAAGCGGAAACCCGCAAGGCATACCCGGATCCAGAAATCCCAGTCTTCATGCCCGCTGTACATATTTTTGTCAAAGCCTCCGACGCTATGCCAGATTTCTTTTGAGAAAAGGCATGTTATCGGAATCAGATTCCTCTGCAAAAGCCAAAACAGATGAATAGCCGGCGGCGGAACAACCAGATCCTGACGCTCCCCAAAATATCGGGTCTGACAGTAAACGACACCGGGTTGATTTATTTTGCCCAATAGCGTCAATGTCTTTTCCAGAAATTTCGGGTGCAGACAATCATCAGCGTCCAGGCAGAGCAAATATCGGCCGGATGTGCTTTCAATTCCATTATTGCGAGCGGTCGCAAGCCCGCTGTTTTTCTGATGGATGACAATACCCCGATTCCCGACGCTGCCTCGGACCAAGCGATCTATTGTATCCGGTTCATCAGAACCATCATCGACAACAACGCACTCCCAATCATGAAAACTCTGGCTGACGACACTTTCAAGGCATTGATCGAGATATTTTTCCTGTTTGTATACGGGGATGACAACTGAGATAGTCGGGCTGTAGGACATGAGAGGGTACCTTTTTCTTATTAAAGCATATTCAGAAAACCTGATGCAAACAACTTTGGTATCTTTGTTCGAAAACCAGAAATTATAGCATTTTCATGTATTAAATATAAAAGTTGCCATATCAATATTTCCGGCGCGCACAATAGTTGCCTGGAGTTTTATGCTGCTATATTTCAAATATTTTGTCTAATAGACTTTGAATTCGCATTCCTATCACCGTTCTTTTGAAAAAGAAGATGAAAAATATCCTGAATATATTGGGCTTAAACTTTTTAATCCAGCAGAACATCAATTGTCCCTTTTCGACTATAGGACATTGGCTTCTAAAAATATTAGAAAAAACATGTGTTGCTATTTCAATCTTAATGTCCTCCGTAATGGCTTTGTTCCTATAATTAAACTTTTGGCAGAAACAGTCCAAAAGTTCTCCTGTGATGCGGTATAAATTATCAATATCCGCAAGGCTCATGCTTTTTGCCGGGTTGGTGCTATAGAGTCTCCTGAGATATTCAAAATAAGCTTCATCAGGGTCTCCATCTATCACGTAACCTATGTTCCGTTTTGCTATCTGCTCTGTTGCTTTTTTTTGCTTTTTGGCATTTTTTACGGAGATACTTTCTTCAAATAAACGCCAACTGACCAGTACAATCGGGATATTAGCAACCTCCCAATGGATGCTTAATCTGGACCAAAGATCATAATCTTCTGCGTATCTATAATTATCCAAATATCCACTAATACCGATAACCGCATTCTTTCTAAACATAACTGCAGAATGCACAAAAGTATTTGTATACAATAAACGCCATCTCAAAAGATGTGAAATTATAGGGAAAGTGATTCTTTTTATTTTTCTGCCGATTTCATCGATTACTTCTATCCAGGATCCGACCATGACAAAGTTTAAGTTTTCGTCAAGAAATTCTTTTTGGCATTGCAGGCGTTCCGGAGCACACATATCGTCCGCGTCCATTCTTGCAATGTAATTACCCCTTGCCAATTGGAGCCCTTTATTAAGAGATTTTGTAATTCCCATATTTTGGTCATTTTTTACAAGCCTGATCCTATAATCATTAAAATTTTTTAAAATATCCCAAGTGCTATCGGTTGATCCGTCATCAATAATTAAGAATTCAAAGTCGGGAAATGTCTGGTTCCGAATACTTTCAACTGCTTCAACCAAATAAGATTCTCCATTGTAAACAGGCATTAGTACAGTAACTTTAGGATTATCCATTTATATTTTCAGCCACTCGCCAGGAATCAGATCTCTGGTATTATAATCAACGGAATTAAACCATTTCTTTGGTGCAAAAATAATTTTGTCCGGATTGTTAGAGAGCCATGCCCCCCACCAGCTGAAAGAGCTATTGGCGATGATGTGGTGTTTGCATTGGCTCATCAGTTTCAAGTCTTCATGCCCTCTTTCCGGGGGGTTGTGGTCAATAAACGTGGTCGGATAGGGTAGCTTAAAATTAGCACGAGTCCATTTCGGCTCATCACTAAAAACAAAGAAGTGCGGATGTTTAACTCTTCGGACAAGGCTTTTTACACATCGAAAGTAATGCTTTAGATCACAACTACCATGAATCTGATTCGTATTCGGATTCGAAACGTAATCACCCCGTCTTATATGCAATGAAACAGAATTAATACTCTTAATCTTTTTCTCGATCTCAAGGCTTTTAACATTCATTTCAGATTTAATAGTAAATTCTTTACGGATAATAGTCTCAATATCTTCGAAATATTTTTCACTCTGCCAATACCCGTCCAAGTATACGTCGCCATCCAAATATAAGATATCGGAGTTAAAATGAAAGTATTTTTCTCTAAAATAAGAAGAGGAAACGCTTGGTTTCCTCCCTATCGCTTTAGTGATAAGCCTTTCAAAAGTTCTCTGCGTTTTAAACGTTAAAACATCGATTTCCGTTCGGGTGGCAAAGTTTTCTTGTATCGCTAGTTTATCTAAAGCATACACTCTGGATGAATCAACTTCACAAATATTGTCAAACCAACTTAAATCAATCTTCAGACTGGTATTGTTAAAATGAGCAAGCCTTCGCGCCGCTGCATACTGAAACATCTGGTTTCCAAGGCCACCCATTAGTTTTACAATCACCATGCTAATCCAGCCACAACAAAGTCATACCGGGCAATCCGATGTTTTGAGAAATGATTTTATATCTATTCGGCATACCTGCAAGAACATCAGCAACTGCCTTATAAGGACCGACGTTATACCCGGATTTATGTGACTGGTAAAAAGTGTCATGCAGCAAAATGTTTGTTTTAGGTACACTTTTTATTACTCCTTCAAGTTCCCTTTTCACTGATTCATAGCTATGATCACCGTCAATAAAAAAAAGTGGCCTGATATTATCTTTTTTGCAATTTGACACTATTTGCAGGGAATTTTCTAACCCGTCCCCGACATGAAGATTTACTTCTTTTATACCTTTAACCAGAAGCCCCCTGCTTTTCTTGGGGTGTTCAACATGCTCCATATCATCAGGAAGTTCAATTGAGTGTATCTCAGCATCAAGATTAAAAGCTCGGCATGTTTCATAGAAGATTCTAGCAGATTTCCCTATATTGGTTCCCCATTCAAAAATGTGTGTAGGTTTTATCCGACAAACAGCAGCAACCATCAATACCTGCTCGTTAATTGGAAACGGTACTATATCTACTACAGGAACGAGTTTATCGATGACGAATCTTGAAATAATCCAGTTGTTCACCTCAAATTCTGTGCGATTAGAGTTAATAGAGGGGTCATCAAATTCACATTTTCGCTGTCTACGAATAAACCTTTTAAGCACTGAAAACAGCATTACATCCCTCTCTAATAAGACTCTGATACATATTTTCATATTCCATCGCAATCTTTCTCCATGTAAACCTTTCTTGCCACTCCTTGAAACCACTTTCCTGCATTTTTTTCCTTTTTTGCGAGTCCCGATGAATTTCTTCAAGCATTTCAACAGACCCGGCAATATTCGCCATAGAGCACCCTTCTGAGTCTTTGACCGTCGGCAGTATCATTCCCGCCTTGGACCATTCAACAATCTCTGATGCATTACCCACATCCGTCGTCAAAAAAGGGGTCTTCGATGCCATAGACTCAAACAGAACCAGCGGGGAACATTCAATATTTGAGGGAAACAAGAACAGGTCCGCCTCTTTATAGGCAGCAACCGTCTCCTTTCTTGACAGGGTGGTGACAATCAATCGCTTATCATAAAATTTATGTTTAGGCCGAAGATAAAAGAATCGAGTCTTCCACTTGCAAGCAGTCACACAACCTACACCAAAATCGTTCGCGATAATAAGGAATGTTGCATTCCTCATGCAAGCCTTACTGAACATCTTAATTGCTTCTGAGTGCCCTTTCATGCCGGTATGTGAACCAACATGCAGGATTAGGAAGTGTACTTGCGGTATGCCTAATAATTTACGAACATCCAGGTTTGTATCTGATAAAAACTCATCTTCCCCGGCGCCATTTGGAATTAAAGTAATTTTCTTAACACCACACTCCCTGGCAAAGTTTATATCTCGATAGTCATGTGACAGAAATACATTCATATCATACCGGTGTAACCAAGCCTTCATTGATTCAAAATATTCCTTATATTCTGGCCGGTAAAGACCCGAAAAACCAGTGGGGACAAAGATTTTTTTTGCCTTTACACTCTCAAGAAGAGGCAGCATGATATCCGTGGCCCACTGTTGGGCGGCAAAATTTGTAACGATGTCAAAATCGGTATTCAACAGATAATCCCTGTAATGCCTGACTTCCCCTTTCATCCCTCTGGCCATGTTACCTGAGATTTCGAACTCGACAATCTTTACACCATTAATCATATTTTCTTTTCTGTCAGAAAGTTTCGTGGTGGCTACAGTAACATCATGACCAAGTTTAACGAGGTGCTCGGACAATTGTCTTACAACTTCCTGTATCCCGCCAACGGATGGGGAGTAAAGTTCAACTGTATGGAGAATTTTCATGATTAATTCGGTGTTCTTTTTTTAGCAATGAGACCACAAAAAGGAGCATATATCATCTTGTCCTTGGGCAACTTTTTCAAAACAGGTGACAAGCGGTTTATCAATTTCAGGATCATCATCTGTAAAATGTTTTTACTTTGATTATCTGCCCAGAAATCAAACCCACCGAAGTATCCACAATATACAACATCGAAACCGAAATTTTGGACTATATCCTTCCAAAGGTCGGTATTCATCGATGGAATATAATGACGGTTATAGTTTTTTCTATCCAACAAAATATGCAAGGCCCTTTGTATAAGTCCTCGAAAATTTGGGGCTGAAATTACAAGATACCCCTCATCTTTAACAAACAGTGCATGTTTTTTTAAAATCTCCTGCCAATCTATAAAATGCTCTATAAAGCCGAACGAACATACGATATCGTATTGTTTTTTGCTTTTGAAATCTTTAAAATTAAGCTTACAAAATTCTCCAACCTTGTAACCACAATCCTCCAGCCAACAGGGCAAATCTTGTTCAACCCGTGGCGTTAAATCCACTCCGTACAGCCTGTATCCAAGCTTTCCAAAGACAGCAAGGTATCTGCCGGGGAAACATCCTATTTCAAGGCAGTCTCCCTCTGCCTTATCGAAAAATTTTTCAATCCACTGCCTTACCTTGTCTTGTTCTGACACTATTTGAAGTTCCAGGTTAAGATAACTCTTATCCCAGTAGCTTTGACCGGGCAGGTTAAAACTTTTTTTGTTCATAAAATTTAGATTTCTTATTCAATGATTACGCTGAAAAAGTCTATTTTGGGCGGCCATCCTGAAATAGCCATATAAGGTTCGTACGCGTAATATATATTGCGTATATGTTTATGTTATAGCTTTAGATCGACACTAACTTTTTGCAGGGTAATCATTCAATAAAATCCAGCAATTTATTTTTATAGTTCTCAAATCGGTAGGTCTTGTCGTATTCAGTACGGGCATTTTGTGAGTATTCGGAATATCTTTCTTCGATTTTATATACAGCGTTTCTAATTTCGTCAAAATCATCAATACACACCCCGCAGACAGTATTCTCTATCGCATCATATGTGCTGGGATACTTCTTTGCTACCACGGGAAGGCCGAATTTCAGATAAGCGGCAATTTTGCCTGACGACTTTCCTGCCGTGCGGAAGCCAATGGAAATGTCGTTATACCAGGCAACTCCAAGATCGCATGCCATAACAACGCTGTCAACATCATCGATTGAATCATAAAGTTCTTCAGAGATAATAACATTTAAAATGTTGTTTTGAGCTATGACGGTCTTTAACCTACTTAGATATTCTGTGTCGGGATAGCCTTGGAAAAACAAGACCCAAGCACTTAATTTTGAAAAAGAAACCGCGAGTTCTATACAGGAAAACCAAGAAGCAATCCCGCCCAAATGCAGGGCGATTTTTTTGTTCTCATGGATATTAAATCTGTCTCTAATCAATTGGCTCTTCTTTTTAACAGACGCACCATTGTATGTAACGGGGATTATCAGTGAGGGGATTAAATCTGTAAGGTTGTAATCTTTTCTAAACAAAGACTCCTTTTCTTTCGATTGAATAATTAGACCCTTGATCCGACCAATCTCCTTTCGTTCTTTCTCCATAACATCCCGGGAGTAGCTCAGCCCGAAGTGGTCTTTTTTCATATAGAGTTCAAGGCTATAATATATCGGCCTTGACTCAGGGAAAAGATCTTTACAGAGGACGAATCCGTGTGGATCAATACAAATATAACTTTTATAGTAGCCGGTGCGGGCTTTTTGCTTTAGCCTTAAGTGTCTGAAAAATGATTTCCTTTTTAACTCAATAATATTGATGTTTTTTTTCCTTAAAACATTTACGTTCTTTAGAGATACAGAACGGAGATACAAGTCAACCCAATATTTGTCCGACAAAAATTCAAGCAGGTTTACTATCGACGGATTATTTCCTATAGTGTAATTTGATATAAATATAGCGATCTTGTTCAATTCAGTTTTGCACCTTCCCACCAAAACAAACTCCCCATGTGTCAAGTCCCGGACGATTGTATGTCAACCAACCGTATGAAAGCACCATTTCCATACCGTTTTCTGAAAAAAGATCCTTGATTTCCGGCATAAAAAGATAGCGCATTCGGTGTGTTTCTTTTACTTCTTCAACATATCCATTAGTTTTGTCTCGGATGAAAACATGATAGTTTACTTCCACAGTATTTTCATTCAAATGCATAATTGGTTCTGCTAAACGCACAACAGAAATCACTTTATTTTCGAGCCGTTTAACTCTCACTGCTGGACGTTCTGTCAGAACGGCAGGGCCGTACCAGCAATCGAAGATAAAGATTCCGGCATGCGTCACATGCCTCCTGGCTGTGGCAAAGGTCGCCTTTAAATCTTCATTTGAAGTTTGGTAACTTATTACATGAAAAAAGGCCACAACCGCATCAAACTTTTTGTCAAGATTGAGATATCGGATATCACCTTGTGAAAACGACAGCATCGCCGCCTTTTCTTTAGGAATTTTTAATCGCCTTGCTTCTGCCTGCTCTATCATCTTGGAGCTTAAGTCTACACCGTGAACGTCATAGCCTTCACTGGTAAGATGTTCCGCATGAATACCTGTACCGCATCCCAATTCCAGGACAGTCCGAGTACCTGATGCGTGGTTTTGAAGCAATTCGCTTATGTATTTTGCCTCGGTCGCGTAGTTTTTGTCTTGATATAACAAATCGTAATAGCGCGCATAACCATCAAATATATTCACGACATCACCTCTTGCATGGCTTCCGCAACTTTGTCCATCTGCTCATCTGTCAAGGCCAGCCCACTGGGAATATAAAAACCTTGGCGGGCGAGACGTTCTGCCACAGGACACGATTCACCATTAAATAGCCCCATTTTTTTAAATACCGGTTGTTCATGCATCGGCCAGAAAAAGGGACGAGAGCCGATATCCCTTCTTGCCAGGCGCCGCATGGCCTCCTCGGCATCAAATTGCATCTTATTGTCAAGAACTATGCCATATACCCAGTAGACATTTTCCGCATAATCCGTTCTGTCTAAGGGCAGTTGTATTCTCGGAATATCAGATAAAAGTTCATTGTACCGCCGCCCGATATATTTTTTCTTAGCTATGCTTTCATCCAATCTTTCTAATTGGGCCACTCCGAGGGCTGCTTGTATGTTGCTCATTCGAAAATTCCACCCAAGGTCCTCATGGACGAAACGTCTTTTCGGTTGGAAGCAGAGATTGCGTAAAGACCGGCATCTATCCGCCAGATGATCATCATCAGTTACAATCATGCCCCCTTCGCCGGTGGTGATGAGCTTGTTAGGGTAAAAACTGAACATACTGATGTCTCCGAAACTTCCACATGCCTTTCCTTTGTAGGTCAATCCATGAGCCTCCGCTGCATCTTCAATAATTTTCAGTCCATATTTTTCAGACAAGGAAATAACCGGGTCCATATCAACGGGGAGTCCGTAAATATGAACAACCATAATAGCCTTGGTTCTCGGCGTAATTTTATCTTCAATCTGACTGACATCCATATTCCAGGTGTAAGGATCACAGTCTAAAACAACTGGAGTCGCGCCAGCTCTCACTATAGCCGACACGCATGAAATGATTGTAAAAGTCGGCAAAATGACTTCATCTTCCGTTCCGATATCAAGGGCGGCAACAGCCGCATCCAGCGCCACGGAACCATTACAAACGGCAATTCCATGCTTTCTATCAACACGCATGGCAAATTCTTCCTCAAAACGCCTCACAAAAGAACCGTCTGATGAAATCCAGCCCGTTTCTATACATTTCTGCACATATGTTAATTCATTGCCATTCAATAATGGTTCGTTCACAGGAACAAAATTAATCATCAGTAGTTTCCTTAATAATTACTTTGTCTATATCAGCTTCTTTAAAGCTTGTTTTGTCATCATCGCCTGCGTACGGCCCCTGTTTAGCTTCGATAATTTCACTCTCTTCAAGCATTACAAAACCATGTCCCCCGTGCGCCAGCAGGATAACGTCGCCGGGGTAAAGGATTCGGCTTTCCAGATAATTATTGTCGTCATCATAAAAATCAACTCTGACCTTGCCGCATTTAATAAATAGCACTTCCTGGGTGAATTCTACTTTTCGGGGGACAGGATTGTGGACATGAGGAGGGATGGCATAATTTTTCGGTCGTTTCATATAAGCTAATTGTTGCGAGAAATCACCCGGGGTGAAGAACTCAATACCATCTTTTTCAAATCGAGTGCGGATGATGACGGAAAGGAGTTTGTCTTGATAATTAATATATTCTATCATTTTTGTTCCTCAGCATCAGGTAGTCGTCTGTAAGTCCGGGGCGATACGCCCATAATAACTCTATCACTGCTGGATTACTAAATCACTCTAAGTACGTTTGCTTGAGGACATATTCTAATAGCGTGGGATCATTCTGTAGTTCGTTTTGGTGGAACTGCCAACCTGCTCGATAGGCTTTAGCAATCTTGTTTCTTATTTTCGCACAAGGTTCCCTTTTAAATCTGGCATTAATTCGTTTTGCCCTTCGGCCAATGGCTCTCACAATATCGCTCGGAGACATCTGCCTGAGTCTTTCATAGTGGCTCTTGGTGATACACCTGAGAGATGGTACCTCGAATAGTCCTCCAGAGGCTCTAATTTGCGTGAAAGAATCCGAGATGCCTTGATTGTAAGCTCGCTTACAGAAATAGGATTCGGTCATCCGTTCTTTTGAGACAAAGTGGTAAACTGATGCTTTGGGGTGATAAAGTGTTATATAGCCTTGTTCTTGAAGATAACGAGACACATACGACTCGCCGTCACCACGATAGCGGATGAGTTCTTGAGGCATCGCGTCAGGGTGAAATCCACCGGCTTCTATCAAGATTGATTTCCGAATAGAAAAATTGCAACCAAAAACATAATCAGCATTAATTCTAAGGATTGAATCACCAAAATCAAGAATACTTAGGAAACCCAAAACGTTACCCTCAGAATGTGCATCCAACCACATTTTCATGATCCAGTCCGGTGGTTCAATTTCAAATTTCGGCAGATTCTTTCCTCCGACGAGCACCACATCTTTATCTTCAAATGCTTCAGCAATTGCGTCAAGCCATGTAGGAAAAGCCTCGATATCGTCGTCAGCATAAACAAGAATATTGCTCTTCGCTTCCTTTAACCCCTTGTGTCTCCCTACATGCAAGCCCGGAGATCCCTCATAATAATAACGAAGGGTTGGAATCTGTCCTGTAAATGAATCAACCACATCCCTTGTAGAATCTGTCGAACCATTGTCAACAACGATCACCTCGAAAAGTTTAGAATGAAGCGTTTGCTTTGCAATTGATTCCAGTGTCCCAAAAAGTATTTTGGAACGATTACGAGTGGGAATAATAACAGAAAGGATCATAAAATTAAGAAATTTTTGAACTTATTATCTTGACGACTTCTTCGACAGCTATCAAACTATGTTTCTTAAGTATAGGAACTTGTCTTGATAGCTGATCGACAATCAGATTTCTTTCGCTTATAAATCTCTGAATCTTTGGCCATACTTGATCAAATATCGCAAATTCCATATCATCAGAAACAAAACATTGTGGCAGTTCACATAAGTCCGCCAGTCCCTTTAGTTTTGTTTGTTGATACACGCCACTGGCCATACCTAAAAACGGCACCAAAACACTTGCCGCGAAAACTGCAAAATGGTAACGCACCCCAATTGCAGCATCTGCAAGGGCAATAATTCCCTTCAAATTAATATCATCATATTCATCTTCTATACATATAGCCTGCGACGTAAATTTCATGCGAGATAGAATATCCCTATGAACTTCGCGATCATCCACACCCGGGCAATAATCAGTAGGCAGGAAAAAAATTTTGGCCCCATATACTTCAACAAGCTTATCCGCTATCATAGCCATTAAATTAACTTCTCGTTCCAGCCCAGAGCTACGCCCCTCCCCTTTGAAAATCCTTAATGATCCCTTTAGATTCATAACTACAATAAGAGGAGATTGAAGATTCCACCACGATGTAGAAGCGTGTGAACGTAGTAATTTTTTTGCCTCCCCTTGTGGTATCGAAGGAATTGTTATTGCGTCATCAGCCGCATCTAACATGATAGGTTTTGACACCCCAATTGCACGTAAACGTTGATGCGATATTTCCTTATCCCTAAATGTTATCATATTGACATGGTTCATACAGAAGCTTGCATATCGAGCATCTCGTCGTTTAGTAAAGGGGCCTATTGTTTGCCCAGATAAAATAATGGGCTTTTTTAGAATTCTGGCGGCTAAATATGTAGTACATTTCTTGTATAGTTCAGTAGGTATAACGCTGGTAAGATTTCCTCCACCTACATTAAAAAGTAAATCTGCACAGGCAATCTCGTCAAGAAACAATCTTGCAGTGGGCCACAAACGCATATGAAGTCCAACGCGCTCCACAAAAGCGCCAAGCAAGAATAGCAAGGTACTAACAGCAACTTGAAACTTGGTTCCTAGTTGCGCCGTGCGACTGCAACTCAAACCTGTAAGATCATGAATTGAGCGTTCGCCGTGAAACTCGCTCGTGTATTCAGGATCGGGCGAACACATCACAATGTCAAGATCGGTGATGTTTGCCCTCAGATTAAGTCTGTCAGCGTGCGGCATTGCTTCATCACCGATGTCATGCCCGCCAAATCCCCCAATCATCACTACTTTGTGCTTACTCAATCTTTGAATCCCATGTCCCTTCGAAAACGACACTGCCTTCAACACAAATAGTACTAATCTGGGAATTTTCCAGATTAGCTTAGCTATTCGCCAGAGGTAGGTTGGCATTCTTTCCGAAATCCAAGAAATACGAATTGCGCTGTTCATGAGCAATCGGTTATGATACCGAATACTTACGATTGTTCTTAAGAATTCAGGAATAGCAGAAAGAATATCTTTTATTTTAGGTTGATCCTTGTAATGATGACTGTAATCGGGAGCAACTTTACCCAATTTGCGCCAAATCCAAAGTCGGGGAGAAATACTAGATTTATTGATCAAATCTTGACTCGTCACAACAATATGTGCAGGGATCGGGTGCAGCGATATGCGTGCTTCATCTGCCATACGAAGCAGCAAACCTCTGGAATCAGGAGTGCGCGCAACAATTGTAGAGGAGCCTTTGTTATCACCTCTAAATGGTGCAAGGCCCGTCCAATTATCCGCGAAAGACGTATCAGCCAGTTCGGCACTATGGTCTGGACACAACCAACACCGCATCGGCTTAAAAAATTTGAAGAAAGTATATCCCCAATATTTGTAATCCAAATGATCGATAACCGCTTCAGTGCCATTCTTCTTTCGGATGCGTAATTTGCCAGGATGTCCATCACCACGATAGTCAATTGATTGTACATCGTGTGGATCAATACTCATGTTATAGAGCAGATGGCGTGTAGCGTGCGCATTGGGCGTTCTACTACAAAACAGACCGAAGATGTAGGGCAGACGCTCAGTGAGTTCTTGTTTGTAAAACGCTGCCTTACGCACTCCAGCCACATGACAGGGCAAGCCAACAAAAGCATATCTCTCCTGTGACGCAAGCACTTCTTTGAGAATGGAGCACACTGCAACCGGACAGTACTTTGACTTTTGGGCGGATAATATCTCCTCTCGGCTTCGAGCAATGAAGGCCTCAGCTTCAAGCGGACGTTGCGAGTTCATGCGAGTTACTATAGCGCCGTCAATATGCTTTTGCTCCAACAGATAAATGAGAACCTCGCTAACCATCCCTCCAGAAGCCGCAGAAAGCCGCACTCTATCATTTAAAGAACGTCCTATAAATGCGGCCGAGATTCTGCCCAAAACTGGTACTATTTCAGTAAATTCAGGTGTAGGCCTGAGAGAATCAATATCCAATTGCCAGCCGGGGCATACCTGCACACAAAGGCCACATTGCACACAACGCTGTAGGTCTATTACCGGTTCAATTAAACCCCTGGAAGAGTTGATAGCCATCTCAATACAATCTTGCGGGCATATACCTGCACATGTGCCGCAACCTGTGCAAAGATTACCCCTTGGCACAAAAGATATGGTTTTGTCACAGATCAAGGAATCAAAAGCTGTTATGGCTACCCCCCTCAACTATCCACCGCTGCCTCACTAAAACAAACCCCTCTTCGTTTGTTTTCATTCGGATAGTTCCAAAGTAATCGCTCGGCATCACTGTCAGTTGGCATCCATTGACAATTCCGTCATGAAAAGCCCCATTTCCTTTGTGGCCGTCAAATGCAACATTAACGCGATACTGCCCCGGAGTTAAGAGAATCGCATCCATTTGGCAATCAATGTATCCCTTTCCAGACAACATCTCTATAGTGAGTTTTTCGTACGCATGATCTGTGGTTAACTGCACTGCCTTTATTCCAGTCAAATCATAGACTGCAATGGTAACACATACATTTGTAAGAACATCGCCATCAACTTCATAATGGACTCGAAAGGAACCCCCAGAGCCAGCCAATATAGAGTCCACTTTGTGTGAAGACGAATCAATGAACTCGATTGCTCGCAAAAATTTTGTGGGGGTTTCAGGAGAACTGCTATAACTAGCCGAGATACCTCTCAAATACTGATCGATTAGGCTCCCGACGCTCCCTGCGCCTACAATTCGACCATGATCCAGGAGAATGATACTGCTGCATAGTTGTCTCACAGCCCCCATATTATGGCTTACAAATAATACTGTTCGGCCTTCCCTGGATACGTCTCCCATCTTTCCCAAACATTTTTTTTGAAATGCCGCATCTCCCACGGATAGCACTTCATCAACAAGTAAAATCTCCGGTTCAAGGTGTGCGGCCACGGCAAATGCCAAACGCACATACATTCCCGATGAATAACGTTTAACCGGTGTATCTAAAAACTTTTCAATTTCAGCAAAGGCTACGATTTCATCAAACTTTCTTTTTATCTCAGCTTTTCCCATTCCCAGGATAGCGCCATTGAGAAAAATATTCTCCCGTCCGGTTAATTCCGGATGAAAACCGGTCCCGACCTCAAGAAGGCTGGACACCCGGCCTTTAAGCCGAAAACGACCGGCAGTCGGTTCGGTAATACGCGATAAGATTTTTAACAATGTGGTTTTCCCGGCACCATTTCGTCCGATAATTCCGATGACTTCACCCTGCTTGACTTCAAATGAGACTTCTTTCAACGCCCAGAATTCTTCTTTAGAAGAATCAGATTCTATTTTCCTGAAGGGAGACAGAATGTTTCGGGTCAATTTTTTGGTTTTATCGGCAATGACATCTCTCAGTGCTGTATAACGTCCCGGAGTCTGGTGACTGATAATGTATTTTTTGCCAAGATTTTCGACTTGGATGATAGTATCTGACATAGTTGCTTTATTTAAATAATTCGTAATTGTGTTAAATTACGTCTGCAAAAGTACGTTCAGTCTTTCGAAAGTACCATAAACCTGTTACTAACAGAAAGGCTACAAGACCCATGGATAGTAAAAACCCGGGAACATGGAGCATTGTATCCTTGCCCAAAAGCGCCCAACGGAAACCGTCAATAACTCCCACCATCGGGTTTAGGGAATAGAGCAAGCGCCATTTTTCGGGAACAACACTGCTGCTGAAACCAACCGGAGAAATATAAAGGCCAAACTGAACGACGAATGGGACAATATAGCGAAAATCCCTGTATTGTACGTTCATGGCGGATATCCACAGCCCTGCCCCCATGGCAGCGGCGAATGCAACAGCGATTAGGGCAGGCAGGGCAACAAGCCTCCATGATGGCCAAAAATTATACCAAACCATCAGTCCTAAGAGTATGACACCGGATATTACAAAATCCACAAAACTGACAATGACTGAACTTGTCGGTATAACCAGGCGGGGGAAATAGACCTTGGAAATAAGGTTAGCGTTGCCGATCAAGCTGTTGCTGGATTCTGATAAGGCATTGGAAAAAAATTGCCAAGGCAGCATCGCCGAAAAAACAAGAATGGGATAGGGAACGCCTTCTGACGGCAGTTTCGCCAATCTACCGAAGACAATGGTGAAAACTATCATTATCAATAAGGGCCGTAGCAGCGCCCAGATAATCCCAATAGCAGTCTGTTTGTACCGAACAAGAATATCCCGCCAGGCAAGGAAGTAAAACAACTCCTTGTAACGCCAAAGATCTTTCCAGTATTGCCGTTCCGTACGTCCTGCCTCTATAACGAGATCGCTCGATTGCATTCTAATACCTGATCATATCAATTAATAAGATGGCGTAATAATTTCTTCGCTGTTCTAACCTATTTCATTGCACTATAGATTTTTTGTGCCAGTTCCAGGCGGTCTGAATGATATCATCAATGCTCGCATGCTTCGGATTCCAGCCCAGAACTTTTTTAATTCTGTCGGAAGTCCCGACCAGAAAGGCCGGGTCCCCCGGTCGTCTTTTCGTTTCAATCGCAGAAATGTTTTTGCCGGTTATCTTTCCGGCTGTCTCGATGACCTCTTTTACGGAAAAACCATTTCCGTTTCCAAGGTTGAAAATCTCGTTTGTTTTATGCGCCTGAAGATATTCAAGCGCCAGAATATGGGCTGCGGATAGATCGGTAACATGCACATAGTCTCGTATGCAGGTGCAATCGGGCGTATCGTAATCGGTACCGAAAATTTTAATATTCTCCCTCTTGCCTGCAGCCGCGTCCAGCGT
>Ga0180009_10004487_pt1 | contig 15371 bp, 11 predicted proteins | sample OS_PC_MetaG_FD_123537 | JGI IMG/M metagenome (GOLD analysis project Ga0180009, IMG submission 123537) | Groundwater microbial communities from the Aspo Hard Rock Laboratory (HRL) deep subsurface site, Sweden - OS_PC_MetaG | ecosystem: Environmental > Aquatic > Deep subsurface > Groundwater...
CAGAGCTGGAGTCATGAGGGAAATTTACCCGTGGTTAAAAGCACAGAAGGGAGCCCGGCAGCCTTTCGGCTAGCCCGCCCCCTCCTGGTTGACGCTATGAAATCAGACTTAGCGTACGCCTAGCAGTTCCACTTCGAATACCAGCGTGGCATTGGGGGGGATCACGCCGCCTGCACCCCGTGAACCGTAGCCCATTTCTGGTGGAATGGTGAGCTTGCGCTTGCCGCCGATTTGCATGCCAGCCACGCCCTGGTCCCAGCCGGCAATAACCTGACCCTGGCCAAGGTTGAATTCGAAGGGGTCGTTACGGTCGACGCTGGAGTCGAACTTGGTGCCGTCGGTGAGCCAGCCGGTGTAATGCACGGAAACAGATTGTCCGGCAGCAGCCGTCGCGCCGTCGCCTACCGTCAGTTCTTCAATGATGAGTTCGCTCATGGGTTTGTCCTTGGAGAAAAATTTGAAAAAGCAGCGCGTTACAGATAATGCAAAACGCGCGACCTGCCATTTTCGCACATTTGAGAAGTTTTTATAAGCAAAATCCTGAACTTAGGCTTGTGGCGCGGCCGGCTGGCGTTTGCGCTTTTCTTCAACCAGCAGGGCGTGAAGCATTTCCGACGATAGCCCGTGAAGCACCAACCTATACCCGGCAGACCAGCTTGCCGGAACAACGAGCGGATGTTTGTTGTTTACCAGAATCAGGGCTTCGGGCTTGCGCAGCACTTGGGCCGCGTAAAGGCCGATGGTTTCGTCAAGCTGGAGCGAATGCACCGAACGCCAGAATTCGCGGTCGGTGAGAAACAGCTGATAAATCGGCGTGAACAGGTCGATGCAGGTTTGCAGATCGATCTTGTTCAGCCAGCCATCGTTCTGCGGGGCAATGGGGAAGTGCCCATCCTCCGAAATCATCGAAAAGTCCAGCGCGTCATTGGGTTCGATTTCAAACAGACCCTGCTGGTTGAGTTTCAGGTTCAGCTGGCTGATGAAGTTGAAAACGTTCAGGTCGTGCTTGATGAAAAGGTCGTCGAGCAGATCAGGCAGGTCTGCCGGGGTCAGCGGGTTGAGTGGAATATTGCCGCCCTTGATGTTGGCGCTCAGGAACGCGAGGTTTTCCGACCCGATCCAGAAGTGCCTGAGGATCAACCAGTTGGCCTCGGGGGTGGCAAATCGCGCTAACGCACGCGCCAGAATCTTGTGCAGAACCCGCGAGGAAGACAGCCATTTTGGTGTGATCGTTTTCAACACTTGCAGCAACACGATCGCCATGCGCGCAAGTGGACGCACAAAGGGCAACAGGTATTGACGGGAAGGCGTGTTCGAATCCCTGAGCCAGGCTTCTTTCACCGCCGGGGTGAGCGGGGTGGAGCGATCCAGCCACAGCGCCTGCCAGGGATCGGGATCGGCAGGGTTATGCGGCGCATGCAACTCAGGACAGCGGCGCGGGAGCGTGACTTTTTTCATGATGCGGTTTCCGGTGGGCGCAGAAATTTCCACTGCTGCAGATAAAGCGTGGCCACACTCTCTGCCACTTGCACGATCTGTCGCGTGGAAACCGGCGCGTGGTTGGCCGCCAGCTTGACTGCGTCCAGCCAGCGCAACATGTGTGCCTGGTCATTTTCACCGTGATAGGCCATGAACTGGAGCAGCGAAGAGGACAGGCCGAGATGGGATTTCAGTCGCGGCAGCAGCGTTGGCACGATGCGCTGGCCGGTGCCTTCAATAATATAGATGCCACCCAGCAGGCCAACCGGGTCGGGACGGGCAGCATAGGCATGCATGAAGGCGTTCAGGGCTTCGCCGCCGGGATTGAGCCGCAACGCATGCAACGGCAGCGTGCCGCCTGCATTGCGATAGTCCCGGTACAGGATTTGCCAGTCGAATTGTTCTTCGCCCGCGTGTGTTTGCACCAGCGTGCTCAGGTCTTTTAGTCCTTCGCCCATGCTGGAGATGGCGCGGCGCATCCACAAACTGCCTTCGCGTACCTGGGGAATCCAGTTTTCCATCCAGGCCAGGTAGGCGTCGTGTTGCACCGTGCCGTCCATGATGGAGCGGACCAGTTCGGTGCGGAACACCTCCGAACGGTAGTCGTGCCAGATCGACATCAGATCCTTGAGCATGCTGGCTATGGACGGCTGCATGCCGGCATCGGGCACCATGGGGGGCGGGGCGATAGCATCGAGATCATCTGCGGGCGTGGCCTGGGTTTCCTGACGCGTCGAGTCGACCACTTCGAGCAAAAAATACGCAACCGAAAACTGCCCCGATTCGGGGATGAAACCGAATATCTGGTCACCCGGTTTCAGTTGCTCGGCATGCGTTTTGTAGAACTCGTCCAGCATGATGAAAATCGACGCCGATCCCGTATTGCCCTTGCTGGCAAGATTGGAATACCAGCGTTCGGGTGGGATGGTCATGCCGGCTTCGTCCATCAGCTTTTCCATGATGGGCTTGAAGCGCTCGGACGAGTAATGGCACAGAAACCAGGTGATGCGTGCGGGGTCGAGATGGCCAGCTTTGACCATCTGCGCGTACTCGTGCAAGCCGAGGTCGAACAGGTTGGGCAACAGACGGATGTTTTGCCTGAGATCGTAGGCACCCGCGCGTTCGGCATCGGCCAGCGTGGGGTAATCGAGATAGCCCGGTTGAACATTGCCGGGCGACAACCCAACCTGCATGCAGGTTGGCAGGTCGCCGGAAAACGATTTCTGGTGGATCCAGTGGATTTTTAATGACAGCCCAGTAGCTGCAGGCTGGTTGGATAGCGCGACGCCGCCTGCGCCATCCGACAACATCCAGCGCAGAAAATGCGCATCGAAATCGATGTCGGCAATGCGATTCTGGAAACGCGAGGCCTTGAAAAGTCGGGAAGGAAATTCGCTCGCCAGCGCCAGCGCAGATTGCGCAGTGCCCGAATCCACGGCCTGGGCCGCGGCGTTGAGTGCGCCCATGGAGGATGCGCAGATGCCGGATATCGACAGGGCTTCCAGCGGCGGCAAATGCAGCGCGCCCTGTATCAGATTGGCCAGCCCCGGTGCGGCGCAGTCGCCGCCTGTGGTGGCCGCCGAAAGGAAATGCACCGGCTGTCCATCGGCAATCAGGGTACGTGCGACCTCGGCTCCCATGGACGTGACCGAGTGCAGCGAGTTGCCCGCCGGATCGAGTGCGTAGTGCCGGGTGCGGATGCCGTTTTCGGCAAGGATGCGCTGTTTGATGCGCCCGGACATGCGGTTGATCGAGCCGATGTATTGATCCATCGCAGCGTTGTCGACCGGATCGCCCGGCAGAAAGGAGGCGGTGCGGGTAATGTAGGTTCGTTTGAAAGGCGTCATGCGGATTCAGGCTTTTTGGTGCGGCCGCCGCCCAGCCAGGTGTCGAGGTGATTGAAGAAGAAACCGAAATTGTCGTGATAGCGCGAGTGGTGCAACTGATGGTGCTTGATGAAGCCGAGCAGCGAGCCTTCTTTCGCACCGGGAAAAAAATCACAATTGGAATGCGACAGTGTGTTGATCAGGATCGACCAGAGCGGCAGGAAGATCAGCGCAGCGGGCGAGAAATCGTACAGCAGCATGGCGGTAGGCAAAACCGCGCCGAGCAGCATCGCCTCGAGGCTGCTCATGCTGTAGGCCGTGAACGGCGTGGCCGTGACTGACTTGTGGTGTGTGACATGGGTTTTTTTCAGTTTCACGTGCAGAAGACGATGGATGCCGTAGGTGTAGAGCTCATTCCAAAAAACCAGCAGCAGCATTTCCAGCAGGATCAGAGGCATGCCCGCCTCGACGTTGATGTCGATCCAGTTCAGTTGATAGGCGCCCCACGCGAAGACCATGCCCAGCCCGAACAGCAGAATGGAACGCAGCGAGTTCAGGATCTCGGTGCGGATTTGCTGATGACTCAGCGGGCGCGTTTCGATCGGTCGGTTGACGCGTTGGGCGAGTCGCCAGACCACCACGGAAAACGTCAGATAGATGGTCAGGAAAAAAGCGATGGATGCCGCGATGATGGGTAGAGGTGAGGACGATTGCAGCAGACTGATGAACAGGGACATCGTGTGCTCCGCTTGGAGGTTATCGCCATTCGGCGGGTAAATAATACGCGTCGGGATCGACGTCGATGTGGATTTCCTTGACGCTGCTGGCGTCCGGCGGGGCGTCGCGCAACACGATCTGCGGGAAGCCCAACACGATCGCCACCATGACCAGCTGGATGAGCAGGAAAGGAATCGCACCCCAGTAGATGTCGGCGGTGCGGATGGCCTTGGGCGCGACGCTGCGCAGATAAAACAGCGCAAACCCGAAGGGCGGATGCATGAAGGCGGTTTGCATGTTGACCGCGAGCATGACGCCGAACCAGACCGGATCGATGCCGAGCTTGTAGGATATCGGCGCGAGCAGGGGCACCACGATGAAGGCGATCTCGAAAAAATCGAGAAAGAATGCCAGCGTGAACACCAGCAGGTTGACGGCAATCAGGAAGCCGAGCACACCGCCGGGCAGCTGGTTGAATAGATGTTCCACCCAGAGGTCGCCGTCGAGCCCGCGAAAAACCAGCGAGAAAATGGTTGAGCCGATGAGAATGAAGATGACGAAGGTGGTCAGCCGCGTGGTGCTGTCCATTGCCTGCGTCAGCTTGAGTCGGGACAGTCGACCACGCCCCACTGCCAGCAACAGCGCGCCGGCCGCGCCCATTGCACCGCCTTCGGTGGGCGTGGCGACGCCGAGGAAAATGGTGCCGAGTACCAGAAAGATCAGCACCAGCGGCGGGATCAGGGTGGTGAACACGCGCAGCAGCAACGCCGTGCCGTGCAGGGTGCGTGCGCTGGCCGGCATCGCGGGTGCAGCGTTTGGCCTGAACACGGTCACCGCAAACACATACGCCAGATACAGCCCCACCATCAACAGGCCGGGCAGCAACGCACCCTTGTACATGGCGCCGACCGAGACGCTGAGCTGGTCGGCCAGCACAATCAAAACGATGGACGGCGGCACGATCTGCGCCAGCGTGCCGGAGGCAGCGATGACGCCGGTGGCCAGCCGCTTGTCGTAGCCGTAGCGCAGCATCACCGGCAGCGAGATCAGGCCCATGGCGATGACCGTGGCGGCGACTACGCCAGTGGTGGCAGCGAGCAGGCCGCCGACCAGGATGACGGCGTAGGCGAGGCCGCCGCGCACTGAACCGAACAGCTGGCCGATGGTGTCGAGCAGGTCTTCGGCCATGCCGGAGCGTTCGAGAATCAGGCCCATGAAGGCGAAGAACGGAATTGCCAGCAGTGTGGGGTTGGCGACGATGCCATAGACACGTTCGGGCAAAGCCTGCAGCAGTGAAAAATCGAATAGCCCCATGCTGATGCCGATACCGGCAAACAGCAGGCCGTTGGCGGCGAGTGCAAACGCCACCGGGTAACCCAGCAGCAGGAACACCACCAGCCCAAGGAACATCAGCGGCGCGATGTTCGCCAGCAGCATGGCCTCCATCAGACCTCCTCCTCCGGCGCTTCGGTGGGGAGGACGAGATGCCCGCTGAGGACGCCTAGTCGCTTGATCACTTCGGCCAGCCCTTGCAGCGCGAGCAGGAAAAACCCGACTGGCAGCAACAGTTTCACCGGCCAGCGCAGCAAGCCGCCCGCGTCGGGCGACATTTCCTGCGTTGTCCAGGCATCCATAAACATCGGCCAGGCCAGCCAGGCCAGCAACACCGCCATCGGCAGCAGAAACAACAGACCGCCGACAAGGTCGATCCAGGCCTGACCCCTTGCAGAAAACCAGTTGTAGAGGATGTCGATGCGCACATGGCCGTTGTGCTTGAGTGTGTAGCCCGCCGCCAGCAAAAACATGGCGCCGAACAGATACCACTGGATTTCAAGCCAGGCGTTCGAGCTTTCTCCGAGCGCGTAACGGGCGAGTGCGTTGCCGGCGGAGATGAGTGTGGCAATGAGTACCAGCCAGATTGCCAGCCGACCCACGCGCTCGGTCAGCGCATCAATCCATCGGGCCAGAGTGAGCAATGCGTTCATAACGCGCCGGTCTCCTTGAGAAACGCGGCGAGTCGTTCTGCAACCTGGCGGTAGCCGGCAGCGTTTGCATGGATGGGATCGGATTTGAGGCGATTGTCTTTCAATACATCGTTGAAGATCTCGCGCTCAAGTGGCAGTTTCATCTCATCGGCGATCCGGGTATAGAAGTCGGGCGCACCGCCGAAAAGCTTGGGTGCGGGCACGCCAATCAACACCACGTTGGCCCCGCTGGCGCGGATGGCCTGCACCAGCAGGCGCAGATTGTTTTCGGTACTGGCCTCCGGTTGCTTACGCAGCATGTCGTTACCGCCAAGACACAGCAGCACCAGGCGCGGTTTGTATTCGTCCAGCACAGCAGGCAGGCGCTGCAACCCCGAGGTCGTGGTGTCGCCGGGCACCCCCGCGTTGATCACGGTGTGGCCGGTGAGCGCCGCCAGCACGGCGGGATAGGCAGTCGTTTCGCTCGCGCCGGTGCCGTGGGTGAGGCTATCGCCAAACGCGACGATGACATCGTGCGGGCTGAGCTTGGGCAGCGTCGGCGCGCGCTCGCACGCGGCGAGCAGTAAGGCAAAACAAACCGCAAATATATAGCGGCTCACCGCAAGGGTACTCCGATCCACTACGGGCTGAAGCCCGTGTGGAGTCGTATGTGCTGCCAGCATTTAGTTGCCGGCCACCGTCATCTTGTCGATCAGGATCGAGCCGACCTGCTTCGAGCTGCGTCGTTCGATATCCTTGCCAATGCCGACGATGCCCTTGAACATCGTGGACAGGTTGCCGGCGATGGTGATTTCCTCGACCGGGTATTGAATCTCGCCGTTTTCCACCCAGAAGCCGGCGGCGCCGCGCGAATAGTCGCCGGTGACCATGTTGGCGCCTGAGCCAAGCAGTTCGGTGACCAGCAGGCCCGTGCCCATTTGTTTCAACAGGCCTTCGAGGTCGTGCTCGCCGGGGGTGACGATGAGGTTGTGGCTGCCGCCGGCGTTGCCGGTCGTGGCCATGCCCAGCTTGCGGGCCGAATAGCTCGACAGGAAATAGCCTTGCAGCACGCCGTCTTTCACGATGTCGCGTTCCAGGCAGGCCACGCCCTCGCTGTCGAATGGCGCGCTACCCAAACCGTTGGTGATGAAAGGCATTTCGCGAATCTGCATCAGCGGTGCGAATACCTCCTTGCCCAGACTGTCGAGCAGGAACGACGACTTCCGATACAGGCTGCCGCCTGAGACCGCTGCGACAAAACTGCCGATCAGGCCGGTGGCGATTTGCGCTTCGAAAATCACCGGGCAGGTACGGGTGTCGAGCTTGCGGCCGTTGAGGCGCCGCACGGTGCGGGTGCCAGCGATGCGGCCCACCGCTTCGGGGGAATCCAGGTCGTTGGCATTACGTGCGCTGGTATACCAGTAGTCACGCTGCATCGCGCCTTTGTCCTCGCCGATCACCGCCACCGACATACCGTGGCGTGAACCGGCATAGCCGTTGCAGAAACCCAGGCTGTTGGCATAAATGAATTGCGAGGTGTGGCAGTTGACGCCAGCGCCTTCCGAATTGGTCAGTCGCTTGTCGATCGCCAGGGCAGCGGCTTCGCAGGCGCGGGCACGTTCGGCCGCTTCTTCCACGGTGAGCGCCCAAGGGTGATAGAGGTCGAGATCGCGGATGTCCTTTGCCACCTTGTCGGCGTCGGGCAGGCCGGCGCAGTCATCTTCGGCGGTGAAGCGGGCGATGGTCATCGCCTTTTCAACCGAGCTTTTGAGCGCGGCTTCCGACAAATCCGAGGTTGAAGCGTGGCCGCGTCGCTTGCCGATGTGGACGGTGACGCCCGCGCCCTTGTCCTTGTTGTATTCGATGGTCTCGATTTCGCCCTGGCGCACGCTGACGCTCTGGCCAACGCCTTCTGAAATCTCGGTGTCGGCGGCGGTCGCGCCCAGTTTGGTGGCGTGCCCGATCACGAGTTGAGATATGGCAATGAGTTGGTCGCGGGTGTAGCTGAATTGGGAGCGGGACATATTGTTTTACAAAAGGTGGAGGGCGCGAATACGCTTTTACAGGGGTAGAAACTACAATGACGATAATAACAGTAACCGAAAGTCCCACCGTGCGCCTGATTGATCCCGATGCCGAGTTAGAGTTTGACCCCGATGATGTCTACGATGGCCCCAGCAAAAGCCAGCAAAAGCGCGATGTAGAGGCGCTGCAGGAGCTTGGCGAGGAACTCGTCAAGCTCCCCGATTCGCAATTCAAGCGGATGGAACTACCGGACGACCTGCGGACGGCTGTCGCGGCCTGTCGCAAGATCACCCAAAATGGTGCATTGCGGCGGCAAAAGCAATATATCGGCAAGATCATGCGGCACATCGACCCGGCGCCGATCCAGGTGCAGCTCGACGTTTTCAATGGCGTGTCGGCGGAGGCAAACCTCAAGCTGCATCAGGCTGAAAGGTGGCGCGACAAGCTCATCGCCGACAATGAAGCTTTGACGCTATTCCTCAACAGCTTTCCCGATACCGATGCCACGCATCTGCGCCAACTCATACGTAATGCGCGCGATGAAGCGGCACATAACAAGCCGCCCAAGTCCTTTCGGGAGGTTTTTCGGGTGATTCGCGAGGCCATAGAAACAAAATAAACAAGGGGGTTGCAGCATGGGGGGACGACTTGCCAAAGCAATCCTGAATCTGCCGGTGCTGATTGTTGCCGGACTGTTTGGGCTGTATCTGGTAGTTGGTTTTTTCCTGGTCGACCCGCTGGCAAAGAAGCTGCTGCCCTGGATTGGCGAAAACAAACTCGTCAGCCAGCTGAGCGTGGATCAGGTCAACTTCAACCCGCTTACCCTCGAGGCCACGGTAACCGGCCTCAAGTTGGCCGAACAAAATGGCGCGCCGCTGGCCAGTTTCAAGCGGCTCTACGTCAACCTTGAAACTACCGGGCTGTCGCGCTGGGCCTGGCGCATCCAGACCGTCCAGCTCGAACGGCCGCAGGCCACGCTGACGGTTCAGCCGGGCGGCAAGCTGAACTGGGCCGCGCTGATCGCCAAGCTTCAGGAAGACAAGAAACCGCCGTCTGACACCATCGCACGGCTGCTGGTTGAAAACATCAAAATAGCCAACGGCAACATTGAATACACTGACGCCAACCGTCCGGGTAAGCCGTTCAAGATGGTGTTGCAGCCGCTCGGCATCGAGCTCGATGGCTTGTCCACGCTACCTGAGGATCGGGGCGATTACCTGATTGCGGCCAAGCTGCCGGAGCAGGGCGGCATCCTCAAATGGAAGGGCGACGTCGGGCTGAATCCGCTTGCTTCCCGCGGCGAACTCGGGCTGGAAGGCGTGCAGCTGGCCAAGCTGCTGCGCGTGATCAAGGGGCCGCGCAATTACGAGGTGCCGTCCGGCACGCTGGCGGCTGGCTTGCGCTATCGCTTCGCCATGGTGCGTGACAAGGCGGGAGAAGACGTGCCCTGGCTGCAGATCAATGGTGCCAATCTGCTTGTTCGGCAGCTGGCACTGGCACCGCGCGGTGGCGGCGATCCGATGCTGGAACTGGCCGAAGCGCGGGTCAGGGATGCAAGTCTGGATCTGGCCAAGCGCACGGTCGATGTGGCTGGCGTAAGTTTCACTGGCGGCAAGCTTTCCGCAACGCGGGATATCAAAGGGGGTCTGGACTGGCAAATTTTGCATGCTGCTGAGGGCAATGCGGAAGACGCCCCTGGCGCGCCCGGTCCTGCGACGCCAAAGCCAGCCAAGACTCAATCTGCTGCCCCGTCTGCACCCTGGAAAATTGGCATCCGGGAAATCAGGCTGGCCGATTGGTCCGCGCGTTTCATCGATCATAGCTTTGCCGCACCGCTCGGTGTCACGGCCAAGCGCTTCGGCTTGACAGCGGCACTGACAGGCGAGGTGGGCGCCACGGCCGACTTTACCGTGGGCCAATTGAACGCGGCACTGGGGCCGCTCCAGGTGCAGTCTGGCGCGCAGCGGGTGGCGTCGTTGCAGCGCGCCGCACTGATCAACGCGGGAATGAGGCTGACGGACAGGCAAATTGATATCGAGGCGGTGGAACTGAGTGGCGTAGCAACGGCTGTGTCGCTGGACAAGCGCAAGAATCTCAATTGGACCCATATTCTTGAAAAGGCGTCAGGTGCGCCTGCGACAGATTCCAGCGGGCCGGATCGCGAGGCGGGTTCACCGCTGACCTTGACACTTGCGCGTCTTGGCATCGACGGTATCGAAGTCGGGATTGAGGATCAATCGCTTTCCCGCCCCGTGAAGCTGGATGTGACCAGGGGATTTGTCACATTGAAAAATCTCAGCCTCGACATGAACAGGCCGGTGCCGCTGGATGCCGGGTTTTCACTCAAACAGGGCGGGCGTTTTACCGCCAGCGGAAGCGTGGTGCCGGGCAAGTCGTCGGGCAAGCTGAATCTCAATCTGGCGGGACTGTCGCTGAAAACCTTTGCGCCCTACGTCAACGCAGTTGCCAAGCTCAATTTGCGGTCCGGTGCAGCGTCGACGCACGGCCGGCTGACATTTTCCAAGCCCGGTTCCGACGTCAAGCTGGATTACGGCGGCGGGTTCAGGGTGGAAGACCTGGCCATCACCGAAGAGGAAACCGAAGAGGCGTTTCTGGGGTGGCAGAATCTGTCATCCAACAGCTTGCGTTTCAAGCTCAATCCCAATCGCCTGAGCATGAACGAACTGGTGGCGCAGAACCCTTTCGGCAAGGTGATTATTTTTGAAGATAAGTCGGTTAATTTGAAGCGCATTCTGCGATCTTCCGACGCGGGAAAACCGGCCTCCAAATCCAGCGCGCGTGCCAAATCTCCCGCTCCGACCAGGGTCGCTGAACCCAAGCAATCCGCAACCCAATCGGACATGTTTCCATTGCTGATTGAGCGCCTGCGCATTGTCAGTGCGAATGTTGAATTTGCCGACCTGTCGCTGACGCCCCAGTTTGGCACCCGCATGCACGACCTGACCGGTGTGGTGACCGGGCTCTCTACCGATCCTGCGGCGAAGGCGCTGGTGGAACTCGATGGCAAGGTGAACGACTTCGGCTCGGCGCGGGTGCGTGGTTCGATTCAGCCATTCCAGCCAGCCGAGTTCACCGACCTGAAGCTCAGCTTTCGCAACCTGGAAATGGCCAATCTGACGCCGTATTCGGGCAAGTTTGCCGGGCGCCGTATTGATTCGGGGAAGTTGTCGGTCGATCTCGAATACAAGATCAAGCAACGTCAGCTGGCAGGCGAAAACAAGTTCATCGTCAACAGGTTGAAACTGGGCGAACGGATTGACAGTCCGGATGCGATGAGCTTGCCGCTCGATCTTGCCATCGCCCTGCTGGAAGACAGCAACGGCATCATCGAGCTTGATCTGCCGATTTCGGGCAGCCTGGATGATCCGCAATTCAGCTACGGAAAAATTGTCTGGAAAGCGGTGGTGAATGTGCTGACCAAATTGGTGACCGCGCCCTTCCGTGCATTGGGCAGCCTGCTGGGCATCAGCGCCGACAAGCTCGAAGCGGTGGAATTTGATTTTGGCGCCAAGACATTGCTGCCACCTGAGCAGGAAAAGCTCAAGAACATTGGCCAGGCGATGGCCAAGCGGCCGGCACTGACGTTGTCGATCACGCCTGCCTATGAAATCAAGGGTGATACGCGCGCGATCCGGCAATTCTGGATTCGCCGTGATGTGGCCAATGCCATGGGGCTGGAAATGGTGGCCGACCAGGAGCCGGGCCCGGTCGATGCAAGCAATCCGCGCGCGCAACAGGCGCTGGAGGCACTTTATGATGCGCGTTTCGAAAAGCAGGGTGGGGTAAAAGCGATCAAGGCTGAATTCGATAAAGCCAAGGAGTCGAAGAAAGAAAGCAGCCGGTCGTGGCACGCTGAAATGCTGGAACGTCTGACGCTGCAGATTCCGGTGACCGAGGCCGAGCTGAAGCGATTGGCGGCAGCGCGTGGCGAGGCGGTGAAGCAGACCTTGATTAAATTGGGGCAGGTCAGCGCCGACAGGATCAGCGTGGGCGAGCCGGTGAAGAATGAAGACGGCGGCAAGCTGGTCGCCAGCAAAATGAACCTGGGCGCGGGAAAGAGGCCAGCTATAGGCCCGCTACCTGCAGCCAAACCTTCGGGTGTCATGCCCTGAACCAGGAACGGCATGCATCGATGCCCAATATGAAATCTCAAGCCATGGCTTTTCCCCATGCTGGCTGCAGCAAACCGGCATCGGTGGATGAAATATACATTCGAACTTCAGACACGCTGGAGGCGCCAGTGAGAAGATGGTAATGAAAATAAATCTGGAATTACTGACCCGTATCCGGGTTGCTTACACCCTGGGCATGGGCCTATTGGTCGTGGCCGTGCTTGGCGCCTATTTCCTGGTCGATGTCCGCATCCAGAAACGTGAGCAAGATGCTGCCCTGATCTACTCTGTGGCGCAGCAACGTATGTGGTCTCAACGCATCCTTTTGCTGGCAACCCGTTTGTCTTCGCCCGACGATGCCGAAGGTCTCGATGACAGCCGCGAGCAGCTGGAATCAGCGCTGACCGAGATGCGCAAGAGTCATGAAACCGTAAAAATTTCGCTGAAGGACCCCTACGCTCAGGAATCCTTTACCAAAGTGGAGGCCCTCTACTTTGACGGCCCGACACCCATCGACAATCAATTGAATAGCTACCTTTACGAAATTGAGCGTGTTGCTGCCTTGCATGACTATCATCAAGTGGCAAATGAGTTGGGTCCCGATTCTCCGTTACGCGAACAAGCAAAGAATTTGCTGCAGGGGTTTCAAACCGCGGTGGAAATGACTGTTGAGGATAACCACAATAAAATTAAGGCATTGCACCAGCTTTATACCTATTTGTCCGTTGGAACCGTGTTGCTGGCCTTGGCGCTGGTGTTCCTGGTGTTTCGTCCCATGGAGCAGCGCATCCTGCGCGAGCGCGCCATCTTGCGCGATATGAATGCCAAGCTGGAGGGCTTGGCGGAGAAGCGGGCGGCTGAACTGGTGGCGAGTGAGGTGCGCGCCGAAGGCGTGCTGAGAACGGTGCTCGATGGAATCATCACCATCGACGGGCGCGGCATTATCCAGTCATTCAACCCTGCTGCGGAACGGCAGTTCGGTTACACAGCTCAGGAAGTGATCGGACAGAACGTCAAGGTCCTGATGCCGGAGCCCTATCACAGCGAGCACGATGGCTATCTGGAACATTACGCCGAGACCCGCGAAGCACGCATCATTGGAAGCGCCCGTGAAGTCATCGGCAAGCGGCGCGATGGCAGTGCCTTTCCGATGGAATTGGCAGTGAATGAATTTGAGAAGGGAAGTGGCACGGGCTATGTTGGCATCGTGCATGACATTACCGAGCGCAAACAGGCTGAAGTCGAATTGCGCGCCGTGACGGCGATGCGCCAAGCCTTTCTCGATAGTGCCAATTTTTCCATTATCGCCACCAATCCCGAAGGGGTGATCACAGTCTTCAACGAGGGGGCTCAGCGCATGTTGGGTTACACCGCGGAAGCGGTCGTGGGTAAGCTTACCCCGGCGGTGCTGCATGTTCCGGATGAAGTCGTGGCGCGAGCCAAGGCCTTGTCCGAGGAGTTGGGAAAAACGATCGAACCCGGTTTTGACGTGTTTGTGGTCAAAACGCGGGACGGGATGCCCGACGAGAACGAATGGACCTATGTCCGCAAGGATGGTAGCGCCTTCCCTGTCTTGTTGTCGGTCACCGCCTTGTTCGATGCAGCGGGAACGATATATGGCTATCTGAGTGTCGGCTATGACATCACCGAACGCAAGCGCATGGAATTGATGAAACGTGAATTCATCTCCACGGTCAGCCATGAACTGCGTACGCCGTTAACCTCGATTCGTGGCGCGCTGGGGCTGGTCGCAGGCGGCGCCACCGGTGCGTTGCCGGATAAAGCCAAAGAATTGATCAACATCGCTACCAAAAATTGTGATCGTCTGGTGCGCCTGATCAACGATATTCTGGACATGGAAAAGTTCGAGTCGGGGAAAATGGCCTTTGACGTGAAACTGCTTGATCTGCCCACGCTGGTAACCGAAGCCATCTCAGCCAATCAGGCTTATGCCACCCAGCATCAGGCGACTATCGTGGTGGAGGGTGAACTGCCCGCCCTGTGTGTAATGGGTGACCATGATCGCCTGATCCAGGTGATGACCAACCTGTTATCCAATGCGGCAAAATTCACGCCTGCGGACGGCAGTGTGCACGTCAGTCTCGAACAGCATGGGGCGTATGCGCGCCTTGCTGTGCGCGATGAAGGACCGGGTATCTCCGAGGACTTCCAATCCAGATTGTTCCATAAGTTCAGCCAGGCCGATTCTTCCGACGCCCGTAAAAAAGGCGGGTCTGGGTTGGGTTTGAGCATCACCAAGGCGATTGTTGAGCATCACAGTGGGCGTATCAGTTACCAGACGGAGCAGGATAAGGGCACCACGTTTTTTGTGGACTTTCCGCTGCATGCTGCGGTGACGGAATTCAGTCAGAAGCGTGGTCCGCGCATACTGGTCGTCGAGGACGACCCGGATATCGCCAAGTTGCTCAGGCTCATGCTTGAGCAACAGGGTTATGCGGCAGACACAGCGGGGAGTGTTCCCGAGGCACGCGAGCGTATGGCAGCCGTGACCTATGCCGCCATGACGCTCGATCTGCTCTTGCCCGGCGAAAGCGGAATCAGTTTTTTGCAACAACTACGCAGCAATCCGTTGACTGCAGCGCTGCCTGTGATTGTAGTGTCGGCCGTGGCCGAGGATGGGCGCAAACAGCTGGAGCATGCAGTGGTATCGACGGTGCTGGACTGGCTGGGTAAGCCGATTGATGAAGCGCGGCTGTTGCAGGCCGTATCGCATGCTGTGAAAATCGGCCCCCGCAAGGGGCGGCGGGTTTTACACGTGGAAGACGATCTGGACATTGCGGCTATTGTCCGTGTCATGCTGGAAGGAATGGCCGACATCGAGTTGGCCGGCTCGCTGGCCGCTGCGCGTGAAAGACTCGGTACAGGGGACTATTCGCTGGTGATTCTCGACATCGGTCTGCCCGACGGCTCGGGGCTGGATCTGCTGCCACTGCTGAACGCGGCCGAGCCGCCGATTCCGGTACTCGTGTTTTCGGCTCAGGAAGTGGATGAAGATGTACGCACCCAGGTCTCCGCGGCCTTTGTGAAGTCGCGCACGGATGAGGCGAGCCTGGTGCGCGCGATTCGTACAAGCCTGGAGATGGCGGGCACCCTTCCTGCTAATCAAGTGCTGATTGACCCCAAATAAAGATGACAATCCGTAAAAGGTATATTTTATGACCCCCACTTTGAATACGATTCTGTACGTCGAGGACGAACCCGACATC
>Ga0180009_10004488_pt1 | contig 15369 bp, 9 predicted proteins | sample OS_PC_MetaG_FD_123537 | JGI IMG/M metagenome (GOLD analysis project Ga0180009, IMG submission 123537) | Groundwater microbial communities from the Aspo Hard Rock Laboratory (HRL) deep subsurface site, Sweden - OS_PC_MetaG | ecosystem: Environmental > Aquatic > Deep subsurface > Groundwater...
CCGGTTCATCCCAACCCCCCAGTCCTCCTGAAAAAACTCCAAACCGCCCCCCCCTTTTTTTGGGAAGGGGAACCGCGCTCCTCCTGCCGGGCGGATAATCACCCCAGGAAAACAACAGGTTGACATCCCCTTCCGGTTCCCATACAAGATTTAGTGGTTTATCCGGTTTTCCTGGCATCACCCCATAGAAAGAGGGCCCATGCGAATCCAGGGCTTTCGCATCCGAAAGCTCCGAGCCACCCTCCATTCGGCCCGGACCTACGAGGAGTGGCAGGAATCGGCCCGGGAACTGGACCGCCTGGAGGGCCGCGACCTGTGGCGCGAAGCCCCGGCGTCCCCCCACTACAAATACGAGCTGATCCGCCGCCACACGGACGAGATGCGGGCCTTCCGTGACACGGCCAACGTCTACCGCCTCCTGGACCTTCTCCACGAAAGCCTGGGCCGGAACCTGGGGGATGTCGCCAACCCCGCCCTATATGATGTGGCCCTTTCGGGCACCAAGCATCTCATCGAAGAGTACCTTTCCGAGGCCGAGACCTCCCTTTGCTTTCTCTGCGACAACGACTTCGTCCAACTTCCCCAGGACAAGAAGGCCCGCCTCTTCCGCCAGGCCATCCACAGCCTGGGCCGGCCGGCCCTCATGCTCTCCGGGGGCTCCACCCTGGGCCTCTTCCACCTGGGGGTGGTGAAGGCTCTCTGGGAGAACGACCTCCTGCCCCGGGTCATCTGCGGCTCGTCCATGGGGGCCGTTGTGGCGGCGGGCACCTGCACCCGCACGGACGAGGAACTGGACCTCCTCATGGAGGAGGGCGCCTCGGCCACCATGGAACGCAATGCCTTTATCCGCCTGCCCTGGGACCGCATGCTCCGGGAAAAGGCCATCATGGACCAGGCGGAGCTGAAAAGGATGCTCAAGGCCAACGTGGGGGACTACACCTTCGGGGAGGCCTACGAGCGCACGGGCCGCATCCTGAACGTCTCCGTGTCCCCCACCCGCACGGGCCTGCGCCCCCGGGTCCTGAACTTCTCCACAGCCCCCAACGTCACCATCCTTTCGGCGGTCCTGGCCTCCTGCGCGGTGCCCGGCCTGTTCCCCCCGGCCAACCTCATGGCCCGGGACCGGTGCGGGGTGGAGATGCCCTACCTCCAGAACGAGCGGTGGATCGACGGCACCCTCCGGGGGGACCTCCCCATCATGCGCCTGGCCCGGCTCTACAACGTGAACCGGTCCATCGTGTCCCAGACCAACCCCCACGTGGTGCCCTTCCTCTCCATCTTCGGCAAGGGCCGCGCCGGGGCCGGGATCATGCTGGGGGGCGCCATGGCCCAGGCCCAGATCCTCACCGTCATCGACGCCCTTCGCAAAAAGGTACACACCACCTCCTGGCGGCCCATCCTGGACCAGATCCACACCGTCCTGGGCCAGCGCTACATGGGCGATGCCTCCATCCACCTGCCCTTTTCCCTGCGGGCGTACCGGAAGATCCTTTCCAACCCCAGCGTGGAGGACATGGACTGGTTCACCCTGGAAGGCGAACGGGCCACCTGGGGCAAGCTCCCCCTGATCAAAAACCTGACCCGCGTTTCCCGCGCTTTCGAGTCCTGCATGTGCCGCCTGGACCCCTCCCAGGAATCCATCCAGTGGCGGCCCCTGTGAAAGCCGATTGACCCAGCCGTGGAACTTCTCCCCATAACAGGACTTTTTGCCATACCCCTGGCCATGGCCCTGTACGCAGGGGTCCGGGCAGGGCTGGCCCTGGCGGCCCGGCGGCCCCTGGCGGTTTCCGTGCGGGGGCTCACCCTGTTCTTCTCGGTGCCCGTGCTCCTCATCACCGGCGGCTCCCTGTGGCTCTCGGCGATCCACACGGCCCCGGCCTCGGAGGAGGGCTTCCTGCGGACGGCGGCGGTTGTCATGGCCGTGTTCATCCTGGCGGTTGTCTGGATGGGGCGGGGGGTGTACGTGGCGGGGATGGGCCGTGAGACCTTCCTGGCGGCCTTGTCAAAGGTCCTTACCCTGCGGGGCCGGGCCTATAAGATCACGGATGATGGCGAGACGGTTTCCGGGGCTACGGTTTCCGGGGCTCTGGACCTGAATCTCCAGTTCTACCCGGAGCATGCCCTGGTCCTGGTGAACATCCAGGGCGAATCGGACGCCCGGTTCCTCCGGATCCTCATCCGGGACCTGAAACGGGAATGGTCCGGCAAGGGAGTTGGCCAGCGGGGCTCCCTGCCCGTGTTCCTGGCCTGCGCCCTAGGCCTGTTGCTCCTCACGGGCTGGTGGACCCATGCCCGCCTGCCCCAGGGCCCGGAGTTCTGGGTGGACCTGGGCCAGGGCTTCGTCTCGGCCAAACGGTACGATGACGCGATTCTGGTCCTGGACCGGGCCGTGGAGTGGGGCCCCGGCCTGGCCACCGCCCGCACCTGGCGGGGCACGGCCCGGCACCTGGCCGGAGACCCGGCCGGAGCGGCAACGGACCTGGAAAAGGGACTGGCCCTGGCCCCGGAAAGCCCCCTGGCGGCCCTCCACCTCGCCCGCTTCCTGGTGGAGACCCCGGACGCCCGGCTCCAAAACCCCGAACGGGCCCTGGCCCTGGCCCGATCCGCCGCCCAAAGGGAGCCCCAAAACCCCATGGCCGCCGACACCCTGGCCCTGACCCTGGCTATGGCAAAAAACTTCCCCGCCGCCGCCCTGGCCCAGCAAAAGGCCATTGCCCTCCTCACCCAGGCAAACGCCGCCCCGGAGGTCATTGAGGAGGCAAAAAAGCGCCTGGAGGATTACCGCGCGGCGGCATCGCCGAAAACAAGCCCTTAGACAGCTTTCCAGGATCAGGAAAAAACCGCTCCGGCCCCCACAGCAAAGCCATGGCCTGAAGGTTTCCCCCCCTTTGAAAAAGGGGGGACAGGGGGGATTTTTTTTCGTGCCGCCCCTTGATGAAAGGCCGGGAACCCCAACCTTTCACCTGGACGGCCTACAGGGCTTTTTTGGCAAGGATTCGGAAAGGGAGGTTTTCGGGCTAAAGGGACAGCGGCCGGGAGGTGTGAAAAAACAAAAACCGTAACTTGAAAAAAAAGAAATCCCCCCCAACCCCCCTTTTTCAAAGGGGGGCTCTCCGGCCGGGCCGCTTTTTCAGGCTCCAATCCTTGGTGGGGCTTGGTCTGTCCGGGGCATCGCCTGGAAAAACCACTCGCCTTCGAGCCCATGACGCAGGGTTTTCCGCTATTCCCTGTTCCCCTCCCAGAGCGCGTCCGCCAGGCCGGAGTGGCGGAGGGTGGGGGTGGTGATGGCGCTGTCCAGGGCGGCGGGGGAGGCGACGAGGGTGAGGCGGCCCCGGGAGCGGGTACACGCGGTGTAGAGGAGCTGGCGGGTGGCGGCCGGGGACGGGGGATGGGGGAGGATCACCAGGAGGTCCGCGAACTCCGAGCCCTGGCTCTTGTGCACGGTCATGGCGAACACGGTCTCGTGGGGCGGGAGGACCAGGGGCGAGAAGGAGCGCGGGCCGTCCGGGCCGGGGAAATGGACCCGGCCGTCCAGGTACAGGCCCGTGTCGCCGTTGAAGAGGCCCAGGTCGTAGTCGTTTTGGGTCACCAGGACCGGCCTGCCGGGATACCACGGGCCCCGGGGAGCCAAAAGCCCCCGGCCGGACAGGATGCGTTCCGCGGCCCGGTTGGCCTCCTTCACGCCAAAGGGGCCCTCCCGCACGGCGCACAGGACCCGGAACCCGGAGAAAAGCCGGGCGGCCTCCTCGGGACCGGCAACGGAGAGGTAGGGCGAAAATCCGCGAACAGCGGGCTCGGCCAGGATGGCGGCCAGGCTCCGGGGGCCGGTCACCGGGACGAGGGTGAGGTCCGGTGCGCCGGTTTCCAGGGCCTCCCGGGCGGCGTCCGCATCCCCGGTGTTCACGGCCACGGCCAGGCGGCCCACGGCGGTGTCCGGGCCAAAGCGAAAACTTTTTTCCAGGATCACCACGCAGTCGCCCATGGCCGGGGCGTCCGTCCGGGACCAGGGGGCCAGGTCCGCGCCCGTGACCAGGGAGAGTTCCCGGGCGAATTCCTGGGAAAAGGCGTTGCCCCGGCCCGGGGGGCAGAGGTCGCCCATGACAGCCCCCGGAGCCACGGAGGACAGCTGGTCCCGGTCGCCCAGGAGCACGAGGCGGGCCCGGAGGGGCAGGGCGTCGGCCAGGGCGGCCAGCATGGACAGGTCCACCATGGAGGCCTCGTCCACCACCACGGCGTCCACGGCCAGGGGATTTTGGGCGTTGTGCAAAAACCCGGACAAGGGCCGGACCCCCAGGAGGCGGTGGAGGGTCCGGGCGGTGGAGGGAATGGCGGCCAGGACGCCGGGGTCCATCAGCCCGGCCAACTCATCCCGGGCCCGGGCAACGGATTCGGCCAGACGGGCGGCGGCCTTGCCTGTGGGCGCGGCCAGGGCCACCCGGAGCGGCTTGCCCGGGTTTTCCAGGGCCCATAGAGCAAGAATGCGGGCCACGGTGCGGGTCTTGCCCGTGCCCGGTCCGCCGGAGATCACGGCCAGCCGCCGGAGGGACGCCACGGCTGCTGCGGTCTTCTGCCAGTCCGGGCCAGGCTCCGTGGTGGGGAAGAGGCGATCCAGGTTTTTTGCCATTTCCGCCAGGCGGCCCGGGTCCGGAGGCGGGTCCAAAGGGGCCATGAGGCGGGAAAGGGCCCGGGCCACCCGGGTTTCCGCCTCAAAAAATCGAGACAAATACAGGCGGTGGCCGGACAGGATCAGGGGCGCGAATTCCCCGGGGGCTCCCACCACCCGGCTTTGAGCCAGGCTCCGGGCCCAGGCCTCCGGTTTCAAGGGCGTGAAGTCCGGGGATGGGTCGGCTGCGGAAAGGTCGACTACGGCAAGATCCAGGCAGGAGTGCCCCTGGCCCACGGCCCGGCTGGCCAGGGCGGCGGCAAGGTGGAGATCCTCCGGGGCCCCGGGGTCCAGCCGGGCCGCCAGGTCCGCGAAGGCCAGGTCCATGGGGGAAAAGGGGGAAGGGGTTTTCGTGCTATCCCACCCGGGCAATCTCGTTTCTCCAGCGGAAGTTGGAATCGATGAGGCGATTGGCCAGGGTGAGGCAGAGGTTGCACATGATCGTGTAGGCGATGTGGTTATTGGACTCGAAGAGGGCCCGGAGTTTTTCGCCGTTGATGCGCAGGACCTGGATGTCGTCCGAGGCAATGACGTAGGCCGAGCGGCGCTTGCCCTCCAGAAAGGCGATTTCGCCGAAGGTGTCCGGGGCCCGGAGGCGCACGATCTGCTCCCGGGTGCGGGAGCCGTCGGCCCGGGTCATCTGGATCTCCACGGAAACCCGGCCGGACAGAAGCAGGAAAAGGTCCGAGTTGATCCCCGACTCCTCGATGACCACCTCGTTTTTCTCGAACCTCTCCTCCCGGGCCAGGGCCAGCACCTGGTCCGCCTCCCCCGGAGTGAGGCCGGTAAAAACCCCATGGTTCGCCACATCTTCCCTGCGCATCTTGCCCCCTCCCTGTGTGTCACAAAGGTCCCCTTTTACTTTATAGCACCGAAAGTCTTTGGAATCCATCCCGAATGAAGAGGATGGCGAAGAGGAGGAGGGCCACGCCCAGGGCCCGGACGACGAGGACATGGACCCGGCCGGAAACCAGGGCCCGGGACCGGGACGCGGCCAGGGCAACGGCCAGCTTGGACCCCACCAGGGAGGCATAGAACAGGGCCAGGAACAGCACCGCGCCCACGGGCCGCTCCTTCCAGGCCCCCACCACCAGGGGGGCTCCCACGGTGAGCCAGAAAACGTAGGGGTAGGGGCTCAGGAAGTTGGCCGCCACCCCCTGGCGAAAGGACCGGGGGGCCGGGGTGGATTCGTCCCCGCCACCGGAATACCGCAGGTTGTTGATGCCCAGCCAGGCCGCGAACAGGCCGCCCCCCACGGAAAGCAGCCCCAGGACCCAGCCGGCCCCGGAGAGGGTGAACAGGGCCAGGAGGCTCAGCGCCACGATGGGAGCGTCCGTCACCAGGGGGGCCGTGGCGGCCAGCATACCCTCCCGGGCCCCGTGGCGCAGGGAAAGGGACACCACCAGGGCGAAGAGGGGCCCCGGGGAAAACCCGGCGGCCAGCCCCAGGACCAGGCCCGCCGACGCGGCGGCTCCGGGGTTCACGGCGATTCCCTTTCCGGGCAGAGCGCCCTTTCCAGGGCCGCCAGGCGCGCAGGGTCCGGGTGGTCCGCGAAAACCCCCGCGCCCTGAGCCGCGCCCCGGAGGAACACATAGTACACGCCCCCCAGGTGCCGGGCCGGGTCAAAGCCGGGTACCCGGGCCGCCAGGTGCCGGGACAGGGCCAGCAGGTACAAATGGTACTGGAGCCCGTAAAGGTGGGCGTCCATGGCCCGGGCCAGGGAATCGGGGCCGTAGTCTTCGGGCCGGTTCCCCAGGTGGTTGGATTTCCAGTCCACCAGAAAATAGCGGCCCTCGAAGCAAAACACCAGGTCCATGAACCCGTGGAGAAAGCCTCGCACCGGGGTGAACCCCAGGGAGGACAGATCGCCAAGCCCGGCCCCGGAGAACCCCGCCTCGTCAAAGGCCCGGGCCAGCCCGGCCGGGCTGAGGCGTTGGGAGGGGATAAAGAACTCCAGCTCGCACAGCCGGTCCTCGGGGGCTGTTTGGGAGAGGCGGAGCCCCGGCACGTCCGGGTCCAGGGGGAGATTTGCCAGATCGCGCACCATATCCGCCGCAACGGCGGCCCAGTCGGGGCCGATGCCGTGGGCGGCCAGGCTCTCGGCGCACAGGGCCGGAAGGTTCGGGCCGGGGTCGGCGAAATCCACCTGTTCCAGGATCTGGTGCAGGGCCAGGCCCGGCAGGGGGCCCCGGGGGAAGGAGAACATGTCCGGGGCCGGGGATTCCCCCAGGGAGCCGGAAAGGAAGTCCGGACCCTCCTCGTCCGCTCCGGGTTCGGCCCGGGGGGCCTCTTCCCCGTGGCGGTCCGCGGTGAGGGACGAGAAGCTGGCCACGCCCCATTCCTGGTCCACCCGGCCGGGGAAGGCCCGGGCCGCGAGGTTTTCGGCTTCCAGGGCGGAAGGGGGAGGCGGCCTGGGGATGGAGCGGGGGAGGTCTGCAAGCGCAACATCCCCGTCTGAAGCGAAGGCCAGTTTTTTGAGGGCTCGCTCGGGTTCCGGACCGGCCAGGGTCTTTTTCAGCCTCTCCCCCAGCTCCTCCACAAGCGCGGATTCCGTTTCCGAATCCGGGGGGAACAAAAGCCAGGCCGGGGCCGAGGTTTCCGCGCCGGACACCGCGCCCCAGGCTGTGCAACACGTATGCTTGGCCCGAGTGAGGGCCACGTAGAGGAGGCGGACGTTTTCCGCCAGAGCCTCGGTTTCCCGCAGCCGGAGGTGACGCTCATCCCCAACGACGTCCAGGCTGAGGGCAAAACCGTTTTCCGGGTCGTGAAACAGGTGGGGCGGCTTCTCCTTGGGCCAGCCTTCCCTGGTTTTTCCCTTGCTCGCGCCCTTCCAGGTAAAGGGGCAGATGACCACGGGGTACTGGAGGCCCTTGGACCGGTGCATGGTCACCACCTGGACCGCCTCTTCGTCGCTCTCCAGGCGCACCTGGTGCTCGTCCGGGCGATTGCCCCCGCCAGGACCGGCCATGCACCGGAAAAGCCAGTCCACCAGGGCCTCGGGGCCCCGCCCCCCGGCCGCCTCGGCCGTGTGGAGCGTTTCCGCCAGATGAAGCACGTTGGTGAGCCTGCGCTCGCCGTCGGCCAGGGCTGCCAGGCGTTCCCGGACCCCGGCTTCCAGGAGCAGGGTCCGGAACATACGGATGAATCCTGCGGAAATCCAGAGCGACAGCCAGCCCCGGAACCGGGTCAGTTCCTGTTCCCAGGCTTCCTGGTTTTCTCCCAGGGCAAATATCTCGGCCCCGGACCTGCCGAACAGGGAGGTGGCCAGGGCCGCCCGGAGGGTCCGGGGGCCGGGGCGGGCCACGGCGGTGAGCAGCCGGTGGACCTCCCCGGCCTCGGGGGAGTCAAAGAGGCTGGCCGTGGACCGGAGCACCGCGTGGACCCCCGCCTCCCGGAGCCGGTCCTGGACCTCCTGGGCCTCCTGGTTGGTGCGCACCAAAACGGCGATATCCCCCTCGGCCAGGGGGCGGTCTCCCAGGCTCGCTCGGCCTTGGCGGGAGAGGCCCACCAGCCGGGCCGCCTCGGAGGCGGCGGCGTTCACGCAGGCTCGCCGGGCCTCGTCCTGGGAAAGAGCCGCGAGCTTGCCTTTGGAGTCAACCTTGGGCTCGATGAACCAGAACGAGAGGGGCGAGGGGGGCTTGCCGTCCACCAGGAGGGTTTTCCGGTCTTCCACCGGGGCGGGGGCTGCCGGGGAAAAACCGATGCCGGAAAGGACAAAGGGGCGCGGCCCCCGGTCGAACAGCCGGTTCACAGCCCGGATGAGCGCCGGGCCGGACCGCCAGTTTTCCGAAAGCGTCCAGGTGGCCCCGGCGCTCTGGGCGGCCAGGAGGTAGGAGAACACGTCCGCGCCCCGGAAGGAGTAAATGGCCTGCTTGGGGTCGCCGATGAGGAAAAGGGCCTTGTCCCGGTCCGCAAACAGGGCCCGGAAGATGGCCCACTGGGCCGGGTCCGTGTCCTGGAACTCGTCGATCAGGGCCGCCTGGTACCGGGCCCCGGCGCTTTCCACCAGGGCGGGCCCCCGGGGCCCGGCCATGGCCCGGGAAAGCTCGTGGATGAGGTCCGAATAGAAAAGGACCCCCTCCCGGGCCTTTTTTTCCGCCAGGCGCGCGGCGGCCCAGGGAAAGAACTCCGCATCCAGGGCGGCCAGAAAGAGATCCAGCGCCTGCCCGACGCGCTCGGCGGCGTCGGAAAGCTCCTCGCAGGCGTCGAAAAAATCGTGGGACGGAGGCGTGCTTCCCTTGGACTTCTTGTTTTGGATGAACGGGCTGGTGAACTTTTCCAACCCCTTGAACAGGAACCGGGCTTCCGGGGCGTTCAGGACGCAAAAATCGTCCATGAACCCGAAGAGTTCACCGAGCTTTTCCTGCCGCCCGGCCCCGGCTACACCGTAATAGGTCCCGTGGAGGGCGGCGTTTTCCAGCAGCTCCCAAATGGCGTCCCGGTCCGCGCCCCACAGGGCCTTGACCCGGGCGAGCACGGCCTCGAAATCCGCCAGGGCACCGGCTGGGTCAGGCGCGGACTTCGGCCCCAGGACCTTGATCTCCGGATGGCGGTCCAGGAGGCGGGCGAGGTGCAGGAAATGATCCGGGTTCCGCTTGTTGGCCAGAGCGTGTCCCAGGACCAGGGGGGCCGCGTTGTAGAGCCGGCGCCGGAACCAGTCCTCAGCCAGCTCGGCCAGGTACTCCTCCGGGTCCGGGCACAGGGCCGCGCCGAATGCCGCGCCGCTCTCAAAGGCGTTTTCCGTGAGCACCCGCTGACAAAAGGCGTGGATGGTGAACACGGCGGCCTGGTCGAAGTTCCGCAGGGCCGCGGCCACCGGGCCCGCGCCGTCCGGAAGGTCCCGGGCCAGATCCCGGATGAAGGAGTCAGCCGTTTCCTCACCCCGGTACGCCCGGGCCGCCTCCCGGAGGCGGGACCGGATGCGTTCCACCAGTTCGCGGGTGGCGGCCTTGGTGAAAGTCACCACCAGGATGTTTTCCGGCGCGAGCCCCTTTTCCGCCACCAGGCGCAGGTACAGGCTGGTCAGGGCGTGGGTCTTGCCCGTTCCGGCGGAGGCCTCCACCAGGTTCACCCCGGAAAGGGGGACCAGGGCCGGGTTCAGGGGGGGATGGGCAATGGGGTTCGGGCTCATGTCTTCACCGGTTCCAGGCGTTCCAGAAGGGGGCCGAACACCTCCCGGGCCAGCCGGGTAAATTCGGCATCCAGGGGGTCCGGGGGGAAACACCAGGAAAAATAGGGGTCCGCGCCCTCTCCTTCGCGCTTGTACCCCCCCTCCCATTCACTCCGGGCCTTGCCCCGGGCCGCCCTTTCCCTTGCCGCCTCGTCCGCCTCGGGGTCCTGATCTTTGTCCGCTGCCTTCTTCCCGAATTTTCCTGTGTCCTTTTTCGGGACCAGAGCCTGGGCGTAGGCCATGGAGGCCCGGGGGAACAGGGGCAGGGGCAGGGAAAGGCCGCTCCAATAAAGGTCCAGAAGGCCCAGGAGGCGTTCGGCAGCCTCTTCGGTGGGCAGGGCCTCCAGCCGCTGGGCGCCGTCCGTGCCCACCACCAGGGTTTCCACCCCATGCCCCCCCGCGCAGGCGGCCAGGTGCCGTACCCAGGCCCGGCAAAGGTCCTTGGGGTTCATTTTGGACGGCCGGCAAAAGGCCATGCGCCCGCCCAGCGCCTGGCCGCACTCCCCCTGGACCCGGAAGGGGGGGAGGTCCAGATCCACGGCCAGGGGTTCGCCCATGTCCGTGGCCAGGGATTCCACCAAGCCCAGATAGGTTTCCAGGGGTTCCACCGCGTCCCCGAAAGCCCAGTCCCCCAACAGCCCATGAGGCAAAAGCCCGGCAGCCCGGACCCGGTCCAGGAGGTCTCCCGGGGCCGCGCCCGAGGCCCGGCACTCCCGGGCCACCCGGTCCCGAATCTGGTACCTCTCCAGGTTGTCCAGGGCAAAGGGCTCCGTGGGCGGCGGCGGGGCATCGGGGTCCCGAAAAAAGACCTGGAGGCGTTTTTCCGCCAGGAACCGGGCCGGGTTGTCGAAGAAGGCGCACAGCCGGTTCAGATCCACATCTTGCCAGGACTCGTCCGGCTCGGGAAGGGGCGCGGCAAAGGGGTGGGCCGGGGTTTCGGCGGCCCGGCGCGCCCGGGCGGCGGCGGCCCGGTCCCGGGAAAAAGAGAACAGGCAAGGGTTTTTGTCGGAGAAATAGTCCGGGTGGAAGCCGTGGAGCCGGTGGCGCACGGTGAGGAGGCCGGGTCCGGGGTCTTCGCCCAAGGGGGAGAAGCTTTCCGCCGCATAATCCAGGAGTTCGCTCACCACGGCGGAGGGCGGGGCCGGGGAGTTGTCCGCCGGGTCGGCCCCCAGGTAGCTGATATGCAAAACATCCCGGGCTGCCAGGATCGTTTCCAGGAACAGATACCGGTCCTCCATGCGCCGGTCCCGGTCGCCGGAGCGGAAGTTTTGGGCCATGAGGTCAAAGCCCGGGGGCCGGGACGCCGAGGGGAAGGCCCCCTCGTTCATGCCCACCAGGCAGATCACGGCAAAGGGCAGGCCCCGGGCCTGGGACAGGGGCGCAAAGCTGACCCCCCGGGAGAGGAACCCCCGGCCCGAAGTTCCTGCAACAGCCTGTTCCAGGAGAAACTCCAGCACCACCCCCAGGGAGAGGGGCGTTTTCACCCCCCAGGCTTCCCGGACCCGGGCCAGGCCCCGGAGGGCGGCCCAGAGTTCCCGGTCCGGCGCGCCGGGGCCGTCTTCCGGGAAGAAGTCCGCCAGGGCCCGGGAGAAGAGGTCGGCCCAGCCGCCGGGGCTCCGGGGCGCGTCCATGTCCCGGGCCAGGGCGAAAACCCCCCGGGCAAAGGCGAGAAACCGGCCCAGGAGTTCCCCGTCCCCGGGCTCCACGCCGGGAGCCGGGAGAATGCCCGCAAAGAGCCCGTCCGCTCCGCCCATGGCAAAGCCCAGGATGAGGCGGTCCGCCCCGGCCTCCCAGGTGTGGTCCTGGGTGGGGGGCAGCCCCAGGGCGGCCTTGAAGGCCGCGTCCGGGGCCCAGCGGATGCCCGCCGAGGCCACCCACCGCCCCAGGACGGCCAGGTCCGCCTCGTCCAGCCCCGCGCCCCGGGCCAGGGAGGGGTGGCGGAGAAGGTCCAGAACCGTGGAGGCGGAGAAACGTCCCCTACAGACTTCCAGAAGCGCAAAAAAGGCTTCAGAGGCCCCGGCCCGGGCCGGGCCTGCGGAAAGGGAATAGGGCAACCGGGCGGCCGGGTCCTCGGGCACGCCGAAAACCGCCTGGATGAAGGGGGCGTAAGCGTCCAGGTCCGGGGCCAGGACCAGGACGTCGGAAGGCGAAAGCTCCGGCCGCCGGGCCAGGACGTCCAGGATGCGGTCGTACAGCGTTTCCATCTCCCGCAGGGGGCTGTGGCAGGCGTGGACCAGGAGGCTGTCATCCTCCGGGGAAAGGGGCCGGACGATCTTTTCGGCCGGGGCATCCACCAGGTCCAGGATATCGGCCTGGATGGCGGCCAGGACGCCCGCGCCCTCCGGCCGGGTGAAAGCCTCCCCGGCATGGTCCAGGAAATCCCCGGACGAAAGGGTCCGGAAGAAGTCCTGACCCGCCCGGCCCAAAGAGGCCAGGAGGGGGTTGCCCTCCTCCAGGTGCAGGTCGTCCGCGCCAAGCCCGGCGGCCCGCTCCATGCGGACCATGCGCTTGTCCGCCACCACGTCGGCCCAGTATTTGCGGCAGGGGTTCAAATGGTACAGATACACGGGCAGGTGGCGGGACGCGGCGGAAAGCATGGAAAGGTGAAAAGGGGGCAGGGCCCCAAAGCCAAAGGCGGAAACCCGGGAGAACCGCCGGGCCAGCGCCGGTCCCGCACCCTGGTCCAGGGCCTCCAGGAAGCGTTGCCGCAGGGCCGCCCGGTGGAGCCCGCCTCCCGCCACGGAAAGCCGCCGGAACAGCTCCGGCTGCCAGCCCGCGCCCTGGCCCGCCTCCCAGGAAAGAATCATCTCCGGCCGGAACAGGGCGTAGCGGTCGAACACCCCGGCGATGGCCCGGGAAAGCCCCCAGAGCTTGCGGCCGCCCCGGTCGCCGGAAAGGTAGCGGGCGAGCTCGGAAAATTCCGGCCGGCCCAGGCATTCGGGCAAAATCCCCAGCACGCGCCAGGCCAGGGCCCCGGGCTCAAAGGGGTTCTCCCCGGGCTCGGACGAAAGGACCGCGGAAAAAAGCTGGCGCAACAGGGCGTTGGGCTGGAGGAACTCCACCCCGGCGCAAACCCCGGTCCGTTGGGCCAGATAGAGCGAAAGCCACCGCCCCCAGGCCGGGCTCTCCACCACCACGGTCTCCAGGCAAAGCGCCCCGGCAGGCGAGTCCGCCAAAACCCGGACCAACTCCCCGGCCAGAACATCCGCCCGGTTGCCGTGGATCACATGGAGCATGGAGGCGTCAGGAGGCATGGGTTGTTTTCGGGAAAAAGAGAATCAGGTGCCCCCAAAGAGCCAGGGTCAAAAGAACGGTCGTTTTGCAACGCAGCCCAAGCCGGTTCCCCCCCCTTTGGAAAGGGGGGACAGGGGGGATTTTTTTCGTTTCAGGGTGTTGAGCGCTGTCCTTCGGCCTGGGGACCGAAGGACAGCGGGTTTTCATCCAACGTCCCAAAACCCATCCCCGTTTCCCAATACCTGTTGCGTTTCGCGCCCCGGCTTCGTCATTCCGGCGGAGGCCGGAATCCAGCCGTTTCGAGCTTCCTGGACCCCGGCCTTCGCCGGGGTGACGGTGGTCGGGAAATCGTATGGGCTCCCGTTCTTCCGGCCGGAGGAGGGATTTGCCGGGTGCCGGGGTGGGAGGCTGGAGCCCTTGGGGCGAATCCCCCCCGCCCCCCTTTGGGAAAGGGGGGAGATCTCCTTGGCCGGGCTTCCCGCCACCCCCTATCCTTGCATCCGAAAAGAAGGGTTCTCCCCCAAACGCTAATCCTCTTCCTTTTCCAGCGAAAAATAGAAGCTGTTGAACTTCACCGGGCCCAGGCGGAGGACGCCGCGGCCCAGGTAGCGGCCAGGGGCCACCTTTTTCAACTCGTCGTTCAAGGGCTTGATCCAGAAGGGGTTGCCCGGGCGGTTGTAGTTGATGTGAAGCACCTCTTGGCCGTCGCCCAGGGCGGAGGTGACCGGGGCGATGGAGAAGTCTCCCAGGCGGATGTGGCCCAGGAATTCGTTGTACCCGCCGCCGGTCTGTTCCACGTCCGGGGGAAAAAATTTCCGGTGGCCGAAGAACCGGATGTCCGGCGTGACGCCCGTGATCAGGCGCACGGCGAACCGTCCCCGGAGTTCTCCGGGTTTCGGGGTGGTCCCCCCTGCGAATTCCTTTTTCAGTCCCAAAAGCCTGCCGAGTCCCATGAGCGCCTCCTTGGCTTGGTGTGAGAATCTGGCCTTTTCATAGTCGATTCCCGCAGGCGTTGCAACGCTGGGGCTGCCCTTTCCTCGGACCGAAACATGGGGTATAAGGAATAGTTTCCCAGGTCTATCCCCCCTTTTCCGAATCTTTTTCCAGTATGCGGCCCGGGCGTTTCCGGTCCACCAAGAGGAGGAACCATGAAGAGGCTGGTATTTTCCTTGTTGCTGCTTGCCCTGTGCGTCCCGGCGCTCCCGGCCGGAGCTGAGCCCGTGTATGTGGAGCCCGAGTCCATGGGGCCCAAGCTGGATGTGGCCGCCCTCATGCCGTTGCTGAGCGAGGGCGATCTGTGCATGGTGACTTCCAAGGAAAACGGACGGTTGAAGCAGGCTACGGCCATGACCCTCATCAACGCCCCCCAGGCTCTGGTGTGGGAAACCGTGGTGAACTTCGCCGCCTATCCCGAGTTCATGCCCACCGTGGACAAGGCCGAGATCGTGGAGCGGGTGGATGGAGAGGTGGTGGTGGATTACCGCCTGGAGGTTCCGGGGCCCAACATCGACTTCACCGTGCGGCACCGGTTCATCCCCCAGACCCAGGTGGACGTATGGCTGGAAAACGATGACGGCCCCCTGAAAACAGGCGGCTGGCGCTTCGAACTCCTGCCCGTGGACGAAAACCGGACACTGCTCATCTACGATTTCTACACGGACATGTCCGACACCAACTGGCTGGTGCGCATTCTTTTGAAGAACCACCCGGTCATCGAAAGCGGCATCAACGTGGGCAGCGCGCTCATCTCCGTCCAGAGCATGAAGAAACGCGCGGAAAGCCAGTTCTGCGGGAAGACGGCGGGGAAATAGACGCTGGGGCCGGTTCTTTCAGCAGGGCGGCAGGGGCCGGGAGATGTGACGTTTCCATTTTTTTGGGGGCCAGGGTTCTAACCAGGCCCCTATTCCCGCCCCGCCTTTTTGCGCACCATCCTGAGTCCGGGGCTTTTGTGGCAGTGCATGAGGGAGTGGTCCAGGCCCCGGGCCAGAAAACGGGCCTCCAGGGTTTCGAACAGGACCGGTCGGTCGGGCCAGATGAATTCCTTTTCCCTTTTCCGCAGGGCCTCCCATTCGTCCGCCAGGGCCGGGGCCAAGGCGAATACCTCCTCCCGGGCCCGGCCGCACAGGAACAGGGCGCACACCAGGGGCCGCACGGCCCAGGAACAGCCCCCGGGGCCCAGGTACACGCACCGGTGCCCCGGCTCCGCCAGCCTGGCCGCAAGCGCCTCCGCGTTCCCCCTCCCGCCGGCCAGGACGTTGACCACATGATCCGCGAACCAGGTGAGGATGCCGTCCCGGGAGCA
>Ga0180009_10004489_pt1 | contig 15364 bp, 11 predicted proteins | sample OS_PC_MetaG_FD_123537 | JGI IMG/M metagenome (GOLD analysis project Ga0180009, IMG submission 123537) | Groundwater microbial communities from the Aspo Hard Rock Laboratory (HRL) deep subsurface site, Sweden - OS_PC_MetaG | ecosystem: Environmental > Aquatic > Deep subsurface > Groundwater...
ACACCTCGTGATCGCACTCGTCAACGTCGTCTTCCCATGATCAATATGCCCTATCGTCCCCACATTCACATGCGGCTTCGTCCGCTCAAACTTCCGCTTCGACATGTCCCCTCCTTTGCTTCAACTTCATTGGCGGTGGTTTCTCACGCCTTCAACTCTGGCGAGCTGAGGCAATGGCTTCCTCGGCAATCGCCACGGGTACGCGTTCATAATGGTCAAACTGCATGGAAAACGTAGCCCGCCCTTGAGTGTTGGAGCGAAGCTTGGTGGCATATCCGAACATCTCAGCCAAAGGTACTTTCGCTTCCATCCTCTGGGCTCCATTCTGGATTTCCAAATTGGTGATTTTTCCTCTGCGGGAAGCGAGGTCGCCGCTAACTTCCCCGATGAAATCCTCAGGAACAATTACTTCCACGGCCATAATTGGCTCTAACAAGACCGGCTGGGCCCGTTTTGCTCCTTCTTTAAAGCCAATGGATCCAGCAATCTTAAAGGCCAATTCCGACGAATCAACTTCATGGAACGATCCGTCTAACAAAGTTATTTTTACATCTACCACCGGGTACCCAGCCAAAACCCCGACTTCCACGGCTTCCCGTATCCCTTTTTCTACAGCCGGAATGTACTCGCGTGGAATGGTTCCCCCTTTGATGGCGTTCACAAATTGGAACTTCTCTCCCGGGGGTAAGGGTTCGACCTTTAAAATTACATGCCCGTATTGCCCTCTTCCGCCTGATTGCCGAACAAATTTCCCTTCGGAAAAAACGGCTTGAGTAATCGTCTCTCGATATGCCACTATGGGTTTTCCTACCTTAGCGGTAACGCCAAACTCCCGGATCAAACGATCGACAATAATCTCCAAATGCAATTCACCCATTCCGGAAATAATGCGCTGTCCGGTTTCGGCATCTAAGTGATGGTGGAAAGAAGGGTCTTCCATTGATAATTTTTGCAGTCCTTGGTCCAATTTCTCTTGATCCCCTTTGGCTTTGGGCTCGATGGCCATGGAGATCACTGGCTCCGGAAATTCGATCGATTCCAAGACCAACGGATGATCCTCCTCGCAGAGAGTGTCTCCCGTTGTCGTCCCCTTCAAACCCACCGCGGCCACGATTTCACCCGAACTGGCGGCCTTGATTTCTTCCCTTTTATTGGCATGCATCTTCAGCAGTCGCCCAATTCGTTCTCGCTTTCTCTTGCTGGAATTGTAGATGGATGAGCCCGAGGTCAATATTCCCGAATAGATCCGCAGGAAAGTGAGATTGCCGACGTAGGGGTCATTCATGATCTTGAACGCGAGGGCAGATAAAGGAGAGCCATTGGCGGGAGAACGTTCTTCTTCCAGCCCATTTTCGGGGTTGAATCCGCGGATGGGAGGAACATCCAAGGGAGAAGGAAGATAATCCACCACGGCATCTAAAAGTTGTTGTATCCCCTTATTTTTAAAAGCGGACCCACAGAGTACGGGAACGATCTTGGCATTTAAAGTCTTTTGGCGAATGAGAGCTTGAACATCTTCTGAAGAAATGGGTTGGCCTGCCAGATATTTTTCCATGAAGGAATCATCCAATTCAGCCAGACGTTCGAAGAGAGTCTCATGATAGGCTTGGGCAATTCCAGTCAGATGCTCGGGGATTTCCTCTTCATGAAAAGCCGCCCCTAAGCTTCCTTCGTCGAAAAGAATTGCTTTCATCCGCAGAAGATCAACGACTCCTCGAAAGTTTTCTTCTTCGCCCACGGGGATTTGCAGGGGAAAGGGGTGGGCATTGAGGCGTTCTCGAATCATCTTCACTACCCGGGGAAAGTCCGCCCCCACCCGGTCCATTTTGTTGACGAAAGCGATCCTCGGAATACCATATTTATCCGCCTGCCGCCAGACAGTTTCACTCTGCGGTTCTACCCCTCCCACTCCGCAGAAAACGGCGATCACCCCGTCCAAAACCCGCAGGCTACGCTCGACTTCTATCGTGAAATCAACATGACCGGGAGTATCGATGATGTTGATACGGTGATTTCTCCACAAGCAAGTCGTGGCGGCAGAAGTAATCGTGATCCCCCGCTCCTGCTCTTGCTCCATCCAATCCATCACCGCTGTTCCTTCATGCACCTCTCCCATCTTGTATGAGACTCCGGTATAATAAAGGATGCGCTCCGTAGTCGTAGTCTTTCCGGCGTCTATATGCGCCATGACTCCAATGTTGCGTGTCTTTTCTAATTCTGATCGATTGGCCAAAATCTTACGTCCTTTGAAAAGCCATCTTGCGGTTTAACCTTATGTCATCAGGTTCGCAGCCCCACTGCTGGGGGATGGTTCCTCTATCACCTTTACCACCGATAATGGGCAAAGGCCTTGTTGGCCTCGGCCATTTTATGGACATCTTCTCTTTTCTTAACGGCCCCCCCACGATTATTCGCGGCATCGATAAATTCTGCTGCTAATTTTTCCTCCATGCTCTTTTCGGACCGGTCTTGGGCATAAGTAATCAGCCAGCGAATGGCTAAGGCCGTCCGCCTTTCTGCGCGCACTTCCGTGGGCACCTGATAAGTAGCTCCTCCCACTCTGCGAGATTTCACCTCGATGATCGGTTTTACATTATTAACAGATTTCTCGAAGAGCTTTAGCGGGTCTTCTTTCGTCCGTTCCCGGATAATTTCCATGGCTTGGTAGAGAATGCGTTCCGCCACACTTTTCTTGCCGCATTCCATGATGTTATTGATAAATTTGGCTACTCCCAAGTTTTTATACTTGGGGTCGGGGAGAATTTCCCGCTTGGTCACTACGCGTCTTCTGGGCATGCCTTCCTCACTTTGGCCTTTTGGCCCCGTATTTTGAACGGCTCTTCTTCCGGTTTTGAACCCCCACAGAATCGAGGGTCCCCCGGATGATATGATAGCGAACTCCTGGTAGATCTTTCACCCGCCCGCCGCGGATTAATACAACCGAATGTTCTTGGAGGTTATGCCCTACGCCGGGGATATAGGTGGTAATCTCGTACCCGTTCGTCAAACGTACCCGGGCAACTTTTCTTAAGGCCGAGTTGGGCTTTTTGGGAGTTGAAGTGTATACTCGGATGCAAACACCCCTGCGCTGTGGCGAATTCGTCAAAGCCGGAGCAGCCGTTTTTCGTTCTATTTTCCGGCGTCCGAGACGGATCAGTTGATTAATCGTGGGCATTTTTCCTCCCATTTATTAACAACATCAAAATTTTTAATTTTACCTTATTTATCATTTTTGTCAATAGATTTATTAAATTTCGTTTTTTTCTGACTTTTCTCTCTCTTCTTCTTCTCCTTCTACTTTAATCCCTATATTCCTGTATCGCGAAAGACCCGTTCCCGCCGGGATCAGCCGGCCAAGAATCACGTTCTCCTTTAACCCGCGCAGGAAGTCTGTCTTTCCGCTAATTGCAGCTTGAGTTAGAACTTTGGTCGTTTCCTGGAAGGAAGCGGCAGAAATGAAACTCTCCGTACTCAATGAGGCTTTGGTTACACCTAAAAGAAGAGGCTCGGCGACAGCAGGCTGTTTGCCGGCAGTCTCCAGCCGCTCATTTTCTTCCTCAAAGATATGTCGCTCCACATGCTCCCCGACCAGGAAATTGGAGTCCCCCACTTCCTTGATCATTACCCTGCGGAGCATTTGCTTGACGATAACCTCGATATGTTTGTCGTTGATCTTCACTCCTTGAAGGCGATAGACCTCTTGCACTTCATCGACTAAATAGCGCGCTAGATCCTCTACTCCCAGGATGGAAAGAATATCGTGCGGGTTTGAAGATCCGTCCATTAAAGCTTCGCCGGCTTTGACTCTTTCACCTTCATGGACACTAATATGTTTTCCTTTGGGAATCGAATATTCCTTGGTTTCACCCACCTCGGGGGTAATGATTACTTTGCGCTTCCCCTTGGTGTCCTTGCCAAAAGAGATAACCCCCGTGATTTCACTAATGATGGCAAATTCTTTGGGCTTGCGAGCCTCGAAAAGTTCTGCCACCCTGGGTAACCCTCCGGTTATATCTTTGGTTTTTGTTGTCTCTCTGGGAATCTTGGCAATGACATCTCCTTGGTGCACCATATCTCCTTCGGTGACGACGATATGAGCGCCAACGGGAAGAAGATACCGCGCCATGGCTTCTGAGCCGGGAAGCTTCAGAGTCCGCCCGCGTTCATCCTTGATGGACACTCGCGGCCGGGCTTCTGGATCCTTAGCCTCAGAGACGACCTTGGTCGAGAAACCCGTTACCTCATCCAGCTGCTCCTGCATGGTAACGCCCTCGACAATGTCCCCGAATTTTACCCGTCCAGAACCTTCGGTCAAAATGGGAATGGTATAGGGGTCCCATTCGGCAATCAGGTCTCCCCCTTTCACCAGCTGCCCGTTTCCAACCTTTACCTTTGCCCCATAGATGATCGGATAGCGTTCGCGTTCTCTCCCGGTTTCATCTATGATAGCCAGTTCACCATTCCGGTTCATGACTACCCAATCCCCATCTTTATTCCGTACCGTGGAGAGGTTGATAAATTTCACTCGCCCGTCGTTCCGCGGTTGTAAAGTGGTTTGTTCTGCCCGTCGGCTGGCCGTACCCCCAATATGGAAGGTGCGCATGGTCAATTGGGTCCCCGGCTCACCGATGGACTGAGCAGCGATAATTCCTACTGCTTCTCCGATGTTGACGTTCTGGCCGCGGGCCAGATCCCGCCCGTAGCATTTTACGCAAACTCCCCGTTTCGAGCGACAGGTCAACACCGAACGAATCTTAACTTTTTCCAACCCGGAATTCTCGATCTTTTCCACGAATTTCTCATCAATTTCCTCATTGGCGTTGATGATTACTTCTTCGGTAAAAGGATCGTATATATCATCTAAAGCAACCCGCCCGAGAATGCGCTCTCCGATGGGCTCTATGATCTCCCCGCCTTCCACCAAGGGGGTCACAAAAATGCCCTCTAATGTCCCGCAATCCTCTTCGGCAACCACCATATCTTGGGCCACATCCACCAGCCTTCGGGTCAAATAGCCGGAATTGGCCGTTTTAAGCGCGGTGTCCGCCAGACCTTTGCGCGCTCCGTGCGTGGAGATAAAGTATTGCAAAACCGTCAACCCTTCCCGGAAATTGGCAGTGATGGGGGTCTCAATGATTTCCCCCGAGGGCTTGGCCATCAAGCCACGCATTCCGGCAAGTTGGCGAATCTGCTGGGCACTTCCCCGGGCTCCTGAATCGGCCATCATGAATATGGGATTGAAAGAGGGTACACGTTTTTTCTTTCCACTAGGATCGGTGATCATGACCGTACCTAGCTCCTCAAGGATTTCAAAACCAATGTTTTCAGTCACCTGAGCCCAGATGTCTACTACTTTGTTGTACCGTTCTCCGTCTGTAATCAACCCTTCTTTATATTGATTTTCGATCTCCAGAACCTCTTGGTTGGCTCTTTGTAACAGCTCAGCTTTCCGCGGGGGGATGACCATATCGTCGATGCAGATGGAAATTCCGGCCTGGGTGGCATATTGGTAACCTAGATCTTTGAGTTGGTCGGCTAAGATGACCGTTTTTTTATTCCCGGCAAATCGATAACACTGGTCAACCAGAGTGGCTAGCTCTTTTTTATTCATAACTTTATTGATAAAAGAAAAAGGAATTTCGGAAGGTAGAATTTCATGCAATAGGACCCGACCCACAGTCGTTTCCACTCGCTCGGTGTGCCCGTTGGCCCCCAATCGTACCTTAATGGCCGCATGTAAATCCACTTCCCCAGCATCATAGGCCATCCGCACTTCTTCTGGGCTGGAGAAGATCTTCCCTGCCCCTTTAGCCGAAGGCTTCTCCCGGGTCATATAATAGAGTCCCAAGACGATGTCTTGGGTGGGTACAATAATCGGCTTCCCATGAGCCGGAGAAAGAATATTATTAGTGGACATCATCAACACCCGCGCTTCGACCTGGGCTTCAATAGAGAGGGGAATGTGCACGGCCATCTGATCACCATCAAAATCGGCGTTGAAAGCGGAACAGACCAGCGGGTGTAATTGAATGGCCTTTCCTTCAATGAGGACTGGCTCAAAAGCTTGGATGCCCAGGCGATGCAGAGTAGGGGCTCGATTAAGCAAGACGGGGTACTCGCGGACAATCTCGCTTAGCGTTTCCCATACTTCATCTTTTTCCTGCTCTACCATTTTCTTAGCACTTTTAATGGTCGTTACATAACCTTTTACCTCGAGGCGGTTGTAAATGAAAGGTTTAAATAATTCCAAGGCCATTTTTTTAGGAAGGCCGCATTGGTGAAGTCGTAAGTCAGGACCTACAACAATTACCGACCTTCCGGAATAATCCACCCGTTTCCCCAGTAAATTCTGCCGGAACCGCCCTTGTTTTCCTTTAAGCATATCGGAAAGGGATTTGAGCGGTCTACTGTTAGATCCCAGGATGGCCTTGCCTCCCCGTCCGTTGTCGAACAAAGCGTCCACAGCCTCCTGAAGCATGCGCTTCTCGTTGCGGATAATAATCTCAGGCGCACTCAACTCTTGTAAACGTTTGAGACGATTATTGCGGTTGATTACCCGTCTATATAGGTCATTCAAATCCGAGGTCGCAAACCGCCCTCCATCCAGGGGAACTAAGGGCCGCAGATCGGGAGGAATAACCGGAATCACTTCCAGTGTCATCCATTCGGGCTTATTTCCAGACTCTTTGAAAGAATCCACAATTTTCAACCGCTTGGCGATCTTTTTCTTTTTTACCTCGGAGGAAGCTTCCCGCATCTCCACCCGTAACTGGTCGGAGAGGGTGTTTACGTTCACTTTTCGCAGAAGTTCACGGATCGCCTCCGCTCCCATCCCCGCAACGAAAGAGTCAGCTCCGTATTCTTCAATGGCTTTGCGGTATCGTTCATCGCTGAGCAGCTCCTTTTCCTTAAGCGGTGTACCCTTCGGGTTCATCACCACGTAAGCCTCAAAGTAAAGTACTTTCTCCAATTCCCGCAAGGTCATGTCCAGCAGGTTGCCGATGCGGCTGGGAAGGCTTTTCAAAAACCAAATATGGGCCACAGGAGCGGCCATTTCGATATGGCCAAGCCGTTCCCGTCTTACCTTGGACTGGATGACCTCCACGCCGCATTTCTCGCAGACCACTCCCCGGTGTTTCATGCGCTTATACTTGCCGCAGTTGCACTCATAATCCTTGGTGGGCCCGAAGATTTTGGCACAAAATAAGCCGTCCCTTTCGGGTTTAAAGGTGCGGTAATTGATGGTCTCCGGCTTCTTGACTTCCCCGTAGGACCAAGCGCGAATTTTTTCGGGGGAGGCCAACGAAATGCGCACGGCATTGAAGGCCATCGGATATTTGGGTTTCTCAAAAAAACTAAAAAGATCTTCCAAAGCCATTCCCCCCTATGCTTCTTCTTTTTCCAGAAGCTCTATGTCCAGGCAAAGGCTCTGCAGCTCTTTGACCAGGACGTTAAAAGATTCAGGGACCCCAGCTTCCAAGTTATGGCCCCCCTTGACGATGGTCTCGTACATCCGCGTCCGACCGAGGACATCATCCGACTTTACCGTCAAGAACTCTTGCAGTCCATAAGCAGCACCGTAGGCTTCCATGGCCCAGACTTCCATCTCTCCCAAACGCTGCCCGCCAAACTGAGCCTTCCCTCCCAGGGGCTGCTGGGTAATCAGGGAGTAGGGACCTACTGATCGCGCGTGAATTTTGTCATCTACCAGGTGGTGAAGTTTCATCATATAGATGACCCCCACCGTAACCTTTTGGTGAAAAGGTTCTCCCGTTCGACCGTCGAAAAGGGTCGCCTGGCCTGTAATCGGAAGCCCCGCTTCCTTTAAAGCCCTTTTAATCTCTTCTTCTGAGGCCCCATCGAAAGCTGGAGAAGCCATGTAAATTCCCCGTGACAGGGTTTGAGCATACTCCCGCACTTCTTCATCATCCATCTCCTCGATTAACGCCAAAACTGTTTCGGAATGATCAATTTTTTTAATTTTTTCCCGCAGGGCTTTCGGGTTGTATTCTTTTTCGATGATACGGTTGATCTGTTCCCCCAGGCCCTTGGCAGCCCACCCCAAATGAGTTTCCAAAATTTGCCCCACATTCATTCGCGAAGGCACCCCCAATGGATTAAGAATGATGTCCACCGGCGTTCCGTCTTCTAAATAGGGCATATCTTCTTCGGGAAGAATACGAGAAATAACCCCCTTATTCCCGTGGCGGCCAGCCATTTTGTCCCCTACCGAGAGTTTTCTTTTAATCGCCACATCAACCTTGACCATCTTAATCACTCCGGGAGGAAGTTCATCGGCTTTCTTCAAACGGGCGATTTTTTTCTCAAAGGCTTCCTTAATAACTTGTAACCGTTCATCCAGCTGTTCCCATATCTTCTCGGCATCTGTTTTTTTCTTGGGGTTCTGGATGTTCAAATCCCGGAGGCGCGAGTCGGAAATGCCGGCCAATATCTCTTTGGTTAACTTGGTATTCTTGGGAACCAGCGTCTTACCGCTGCGCTCTTCCGCAATCCGCGTGGTTAAAACTTCATTCAGAAAGAGCCGGCGCACCTTCCGAGCAGCGAGGTGCTGCACGATTTGTACTTCATCCTCCTGGTCCCGGTGGATGCGGGCGATTTCTTCTTCTTCGATAGCTTTGGCCCGCCCGTCTTTTTCCACGCCACGCCGGCTAAAAATCTTCGCGCCAATCACAGTCCCTTCTACACCCGGCGGAACTCGCAGGGAGGTGTCCTTGACGGCTCCGGCTTTCTCCCCGAAAATCGCCCGCAGAAGTTTTTCTTCCGGGGAGGGCTGGGTCTCACCTTTGGGGGTAATCTTCCCAACCAGAATATCTCCAGCTTTGACTTCGGCACCAATGCGGATGATTCCGCTTTCATCCAGGTTTTTCAAAGATTCATCCCCGAGGTTAGGAATGTCCTGGGTAATCTCTTCCCGGCCCAGTTTTGTGTCCCGAGCGACGACTTCGAATTCCTCAATATGGATGGAGGTAAAACTGTCATCTTTGACCACCCGTTCACTGATCAGGATCGAATCCTCAAAGTTATATCCCCCCCAAGGCATAAAGGCCACCAACACATTCCGACCCAATGCTAACTCTCCGGTCTGAGTTGCTGGCCCGTCAGCGATGATTTGACCCTTTTGTATTCGTTGGCCTTCCCGCACGATGGGTTTTTGATTGATGCAGGTATTTTGGTTAGAACGTTGGTATTTGATCAAATTATAAATATCCACTTCTGATCGGGGGCCATTCCGACTGGCATTATTGGCTCGGATGATGATGCGGGATGAGTCTACCTTCTCCACTACACCATCTCGCTCAGCCACCACTGTGACCCCCGAATCTCGAGCTACCACGCCTTCCATTCCCGTACCAATCAACGGGGCGTCAGCCTGCAGCAAGGGGACGGCCTGGCGCTGCATATTCGAGCCCATCAAAGCCCGGTTGGCATCATCATTTTCCAAGAAAGGAATCAAAGAAGCAGCTACACTCACCAATTGATTGGGGGAAACGTCCATCAGGTTAATTTCTTCGGGCCGCACTAAGGTGGCTTCTCCGGCGATGCGAGCTTGGATCAGGTCCGCTGTAAATCGTCCTTTCGCATCCACTGCAGCATTGGCCTGGGCAATCACCCGGTTTTCACCTTCTTGTAAGGCAGAAAGATCCTCGATCTCTTTGGTAACTTGGCCATTTACCACTTTTCGGTAAGGGGTAACAATAAATCCGAAGGGATCTACTTTGGCGTAAGTACTCAGAGATGCGATGAGCCCGATATTGGGACCTTCGGGGGTTTCAATAGGGCATATCCGCCCATAATGGGTTGGATGGACGTCTCGAACTTCGAAACCCGCTCGCTCCCGGGTTAATCCTCCTGGCCCGAGGGCCGATAGGCGCCTTTTATGGGTAATCTCGGATAGAGGGTTGGTCTGGTCCATAAATTGCGATAGTTGCGAGGACCCGAAGAATTCTTTGACCACCGCGGAAACGGGTTTGGGGTTGATTAAATCGTGGGGCATGAGAGTTTCTACGTCCTGCAAACTCATCCGCTCCTTAATGGCCCTCTCCATCCGAACGAGGCCAATCCGGTATTGATTTTCTAAAAGCTCGCCCACAGCCCTTACCCTGCGGTTCCCTAGATGATCGATATCGTCGACTTCCCCTACACCATCTTTTAGTTCGATTAAATATTTAACCGTTTCCAGGATGTCTTCTTTCCTTAAAACACGACAGTCCAAAGGGATATCCAGCTTCAAACGGTGGTTGATTTTCAAGCGGCCCACACGGGAAAGATCATATCGATCGGGATTGAAAAATAAGTTATCGAAGAAAATCTTCGCCGTCTCTAACGTGGGGGGTTCACTGGGTCGCAGACGACGGTAAATCTCTAAGATGGCGTTATAAATCGTAATCGCCGTTTTGTCCTGAGGGTTATGCTTCCGGTACTCTTCGGTGGGTCGGGTTTCCGTATCGTCAATTCGATCCGAACTTAAAGTGTCCCGGAGAGAGGATGAGATGTTCAACTGGTCGATGAATAAAATGTCGATTCCTTTCACCCCGGCTCGGCGCATTTCCTCTACTTTTTCAATCGTTAGCTCGGTATTGGCTGAGAATAAAACCTCCCCGTTTTTGGGATGAAAAACATCATGGGCCAAGTATCGACCCGCCAGATCGGTTGGTTCGATGGTTACAGCTTTTACCTTGGCGTCCATCAATTTTTTCAAGGCCGGCCGGGTGATTTTCCGATTCTTGCGGATGAGCAATTCCCCGGTGTGAGGATGCTTGATATCCTCTGTCGCCCGCTTGTTGACCAACAGATCAAAATCGACATTTTTGGTTATTTTATCTTCGAAGAAAAATATCTTTTCGGTCTGATAGAAGTAATGGAGTAATTCCTCTGGAGAATACCCCAAGGCTCGCAAAAGAATGGTAACGGGTAACTTCCGCCGGCGGTCGATACGAACATAAAGCAGGCCTTTGGTGTCAAACTCCAAGTCGAGCCAAGAACCCCGGTGAGGAATGATCCGTCCTGAGTAAAGAGGTTTTCCGGTGTGAGTTTTCCCTTTTTCATGCTCAAAAAGAATCCCCGGAGAGCGGTGAAGCTGGCTGACGATGACCCGTTCCGTCCCGTTGATTACAAACGTTCCTTTGTCGGTCATCAAGGGAATTTCGCCAAAGTAGACTTCCTGCTCTTTAATATCGCGAACCCGGGGCTTGCTTTTTCGTGCTTCCTCGTCCACTTCATACGTAATCAGTCGGACTACCACTTTCAAGGGAGCGGCATAGGTCATCCCCCTTTGACGGCATTCATCCACTTCATATTTGGGATCGCCCAGGGAATAGGAAACAAATTCCATAGAAGCTGTTTCATTAAAATCCCGGATGGGAAAAACACTCTTGAACACCGCTTGCATGCCGATATCCTGTCGATCCTTAGGGGAAATATCCTTTTGCAGAAAACTCTCATAAGACTGTCTCTGAACATCGATCAAATTAGGAATGTCCATGATTTTTTCAATCTTAGAAAAATTTAAACGAACGATCGGATGGCCGCTCGACGACATAGACGCCATTCCTCATTCCCTCCCATCTCGTTGTCGTTTTGACAACGGCAATTCACGGCTAAAAAATATCATCATCAAGATGCAAGCTTGCGCTGCTTTGAACCGCAGTCAAAGGTTTTTCCTATCATCCTGAAACTCAACGCGCATCTGGGACTCCCACATATTTTGAGGCTTCCCCGCTGCCGTTGTTTAGACCCTATTTGATTTCTACAGCAGCACCTACTTCTTCTAACTTCTTCTTTATGCTCTCGGCCTCGTCTTTAGATACTCCTTCTTTTACCGGTTTGGGCACGCCTTCCACTAAGTCCTTAGCCTCTTTCAATCCCAGGCTGGTCAGCTCCCGCACCACTTTAATTACCTGGATTTTTTTCTCACCCACGTTGGTCAGGACTACGTCAAATTCCGTTTTTTCCTCGGCTACGGGCGCCGCTTGTCCCGCCCCCGCTGCCGGGACAGCGGCTACGGCAACAGCTGCAGCTGATACGCCCCATTTTTGTTCCAAAAGCTTGGACAATTCCGCGGCCTCTAATAGGGTTAATCCACTCAACTCTTCCACGATTTTCTGCAAATCAGCCATTTTTCCTTCTCCTTCGGGATGTGATTTTGATCTTGAAAGATCATCGAAAAAATCTTTATTCTTTTTGGCTTTTGGCCTTTAATAGCTGGGCCAGGAGCGTACCGGGGGTCACAAGCAAACGAACCAGGTTTGAGGCCGGAGCTTGAATTAACCCCAAAATTTTGGCCCTGAGCTCATCAAGGCTCGGAAGCGTTACCCAGCCTTGAATCTCCGCCGGCCCCCACAGCTTCCCTTCAGAGCATGCGATCAAGATATGCAATTCCGGAAACTCCTTGGCGAATTTGGCCAAAATCCGGGCAGGAGCCACGGGGTCTGTTTCGCTCCACGCCACAGCAATAGGCCCTTCTAATTCCTTTCCCAAAGGCTCCTTTTCCGTGCCCTGAACCGCCCGACGTAAAAGGGTGTTTTTGACAATGCGGTACTCCACGGCGGCTTTGCGTAGCTCCCGACGAAGCTGGGTCATCTTTTCCACGTTAAGACCCGTATAGCGAGTCAAAATGGCTATTTTGGCTTGGGTCATCCGTTGCTGGAGATCGGCAACAACTTTACGTTTATCCTCTCGCTTCAAATCTCAATCTCCTTTCTGCCTCACCTTTTCACTCCAGCCGTTCGATGTGGAAAAGACCGTAGATCGGGATGATCTTCCCTCAAAATTTCATCCTCCCAGGGTTTTATTCTGTCTCGGTAGGCCGGAGTATTCCGCTTAAGCGCAACGAAGCGTACCTACGGTCTCAGACAAATCATTACAATTAGCAGAATTTCTACTTTCAATTTATGGTTTCATCGCCCCACGGAGAGCGTTGGGATCAAGTTTGATCCCAGGCCCCATGGTTGTCGAAATGGCAATACTTTTAAGATAGGTCCCCTTGCTCGAGGCAGGTTTGGCCCGGATAATCACATCCATGAGGGCTAAGACATTTTCTTTCAACTTTCCTTCTTCGAAAGAAACTTTGCCTACCGTGGTGTGGACGATGCCGGTTTTATCTACTTTGAACTCCACTCGCCCGGCTTTCAGCTCCTTTACGGCCCTGCCTACGTCAAAAGTTACCGTTCCCACCTTAGGGTTGGGCATCAAGCCCCGGGGCCCTAAAATTTTCCCCAGCTTTCCTACCATCCCCATCATGTCCGGGGTGGCAATGGCTTTATCGAAATCCGTCCAGCCGCTGGTAATTTTTTCCACTAAATCATCAGCCCCTACAAAATCTGCCCCCGCTTCTTGGGCTTCTTTTTCTTTTTCCCCTTTGGCGAAGACCAAAACTTTTACCGTCTTGCCCACTCCATGAGGAAGAGGGACCGTGCCTCGTACCATCTGGTCCGCGTGCTTGGGGTTAACGCCCAAGCGGATAGCCATATCCACGCTCTCGTCAAACTTGGCCCGGGCGGATTCTTTAATTAATTTTACACCTGAGTCCAGGTCGTACTTTGTGGTGGGGTCAATTTTCTTTCTTTCTTCTAAATAGGTCTTGCTTCTTTTACCCATGATTTTACCCTTCTATGATGTCTATGCCCATTGACCTGGCTGTTCCTTCTATGGTCAAGACGGCAGCATCCAAGCTGGCGGCGTTCAGATCTGGAAGCTTTGTCTGGGCGATCTCCCTCACCTGCGTGCGCGTAACCTGACCCACTTTCGTTCGGTTGGGTTCTCCAGACCCTTTTATGATCCCCGCGGCCTTTTTCAACAAAACCGCGGCCGGTGGAGTTTTAGTGATAAAAAAGAAAGATCGGTCGGCGTAGATGGTAATCACTGCCGGAATGATCGTTCCTTCTTGGCTTTTGGTTTGAGCGTTAAAAGCCTTGCAGAATTCCATAATGTTCACCCCGTGCTGACCGAGGGCAGGTCCCACAGGGGGTGAAGGATTCGCCTGCCCAGCGGGAATTTGCAGCTTCACCATGCTGATTACTTTTTTAGCCATCTTCGTCCTCTTCTCTCAATTCTTTTTTACCTGGGCAAAATCCAACTCTACGGGGGTTGAGCGTCCAAAAATACTTACCAAAACACGAACTTTACCTTTTTCTGGATTTACCGCCTCCACTAAACCATTAAAGTTAGAGAAAGGCCCATCTACCACTCGGACTTGATCGCCCTTCTCGAAGGTCATGCGGTGTTTCGGCCGCAGGAGACCTTCGCTCATCTGATTCTTTATTTCCTCCACCTCTTTATCCGGGATGGCCGTAGGGTTTGCCCGATTTCCTACAAATCCAGTAACCTTCGGAGTATCTTTTACGATGTGCCAAGTTTCGTCATTCAGTTCCATCTTGACCAAGACATATCCCGGGAAGAACTTACGGGAGGACGCCTTTTTCTTTCCTTTAATCATCTCGATCACTTTTTCGGCGGGGACGAGAACTTCTGAAAAGAGTTCTTCTTTCTTGGCCGATTTAATCCGCTCCTCCAATACAGATTTCACTTTGTTCTCAAACCCTGAATACGTGTGTACAACGTACCACTTTTGGGCCATGGATCCGACCTCTACCCTAAAAATATTTTGATCAAATGCGAAAGGCCCAAATCAACAATTCCCAAGAAAAAAGCCACCAAGACCACGGTGATTAATACCACTGAAGTAGAGGCGATGGTCTCTTTCCTTGAGGGCCAGGTAACTTTTTTCAACTCCACCCGCACCTCACGAAAAAATTGCTTTGCCCTTTGCCAAAATTCTTTGATCTTTTCCATTTAATTATCCCGGGGCAAAAAATTTTACTTGGCAGGCCAGGAGGGATTCGAACCCCCATCACCCGGATTTGGAGTCCGGTGCTCTAGCCGTTAGAGCTACTGGCCTGTTAACTCAAACGTCCTTCCACTGATCGATTGAGCGACTGCCGATAAAAGAGGAAAAGCCCGCTTGCGTTGCAGTTTTTCTTTGTCGCCTCTACTTGGTTTCCTTGTGAGGAGTGTGGGTGCGACAGAATCGGCAATACTTCTTGAATTCCAGTTTGTCTGGTGTTGAGCGTTTATTTTTGGTAGTGGTATAATTTCTACGCTTGCATTGCCCGCAAGCCAGGGTCACTATTTCTCTCACAATTTTTCCTCATATCCAAAAAGAACCCCGCTCGCTTCATAATGAATTTATGAGGTCCTTTAGCTTTTTAGGGGGTATTTATAAGTAGAAGATTATTCGATGATTTCGGCAATGACTCCGGCACCTACCGTCCGACCCCCCTCCCGAATCGCAAACCGCAACTCCTTCTCCATCGCAATCGGCGTAATCAACTGCACCTCAAAACCC
>Ga0180009_10004490_pt1 | contig 15362 bp, 35 predicted proteins | sample OS_PC_MetaG_FD_123537 | JGI IMG/M metagenome (GOLD analysis project Ga0180009, IMG submission 123537) | Groundwater microbial communities from the Aspo Hard Rock Laboratory (HRL) deep subsurface site, Sweden - OS_PC_MetaG | ecosystem: Environmental > Aquatic > Deep subsurface > Groundwater...
AACCATTATCAAAGAGATAGCATGTTCCTGTAGTGGTTCCACTGCCGAGACAGGCTATAATCTCCTGGCTTCCGTCGCCGTTAAAATCACAGAAGTTGGCTCCACCGTAAATCGCGTTAAGGTTAAAAAACACGTTAGCACCAGTCTCATTATATTTTACTGATGGACTGAAAGGGCCAAACCACATATACATGCGGGAGGCTGTCCTAGCACCACTTATAATGTCTGTGATGCCGTCCTCATTATAGTCTCCGCTATGTATCTGCCAGAATTGTCTTGAGCTCGCCACAGTCCCATCTAACGTAACATTAAAGTTGGTGTAAGTGATAGTCCAGTCAGGGTCAAGATATAGGATAGTATCTTTTATCATGTCTGGAGTAACATTTATAGAAACATCCAGGGTTTTACCGTCTATACTATACGAAATATTATTCCAGAAAAAATCCTTAAAATATAATCCAACCTTGCCTTTAAACACAATATTGTCGTCAGGCACAACATGAACATCTTCTGGTTTAAAACCATAGCCGCCCAAATATTTTAATGTGACCTGGTTTACGTCAAACTCCATTCCCACCGGAATCGTCATGTTGGGAGCGAACTTAACTGCTGTTACCGTATCATTCCCGCCACCCTTCTTAGGGGTCTTGGTTTTTTTGGATGGAATATTATATTTAAAGTCTTTTCTAAGACTCTTTAAGTCTTCCGCAGTCAGATGATAGCCTTGATAACTTACGACTATTTGATAAGATACGTTAATATAATCTTCCTTATCCTGATAAATGAAAGTTAAGATATCCTTATTTACAACCAAGTCTACTTCTTTTTGCCCGAAGGTATCGTTAATCAATGCCCCCTGCACAGTTAAAGTAGTAGCAAACAATACCCCTAAAAGTAAAAATAATATTATATTTTTTACTTTAACATGAAACCATTTTTTTAAGCCTAGATTTTGTAGCATCAATGCCAGATAGGATGGTAGTAGAGCTTTCAAGCCAATCAATCATATTATTGATTATAATAGTTTATAAAGGATGTTTCAATGGCTTTAATTTAGGACAATTCTTGTGACAACACAATACTCCATCAGAATATATGTTACAGTATGCTGCCCCATAAGGGTTACCCTCACTCTTATGCACGCAATCTTTAGTGATTGGGGCTGGAATTGAAAACCCTAAAACCATTACTCATTCACCTCATCCCAGAAAGCTTCCGCAATACAGGATAAACTTTAACCATCATTATAATGATTAATATTATATATAAGAGGGGTTGGATAATACCCTTAACACGAGTGAACGTCACAGTAAACCACTGCATCACTCCCGCAGTCGCACCCATACCAGCCGCAACATCCACCAAATACACTCCAAACAAGTTAACCATAAACAATACGGTTATGAAGAATACGGTGAAACCAACATAAACCATCCACCAACTGCGCTGTTTAAGCTGAAACCACACGTAAGGCTTCCACAATAAAGGAAACAAGAGACTACTGACAGCCAGACTAAACAACAGTGACGTACCATTAACCTTCAAAAACCAGAGGGTATACCCGTAGCCAGAAGCCATATACCCTAAAATATATAGTATTGCGGCGAACGCCAAATCAAAGCCAACACTTAGCCCCCCCCACACAAACAATAATAGAATCAATAATACTCCCGCCAAACCCAATCCAAACAACATCTTAGATTAAACCTCAATAAAGTGTGGAACCCCCTCCCATCATGTAGTGAGGGGATTCCTAGGGGAAATAACAGGCTACACCTAAAGAAAGAAATAGCCTATTGCATTAAAACAATAAGACAGAGAGAATAAAAGGCGAAAGGTGAAAAAACACTAAGACAAAACACTACATCCACCATATAGACTTGAAGCAACTAACCACAGATAGTATAAAACAAATTTGTCGACAACATTTTTGTCGTACTATGGTAGCCTTTACCATTCAAACAACCTTTGATTAATCTATCATTCTAATGTCATTGTGAATTTCCATAACTTATCGCATTTAAAACAATAACGCCGATTAGGAACAGGAGAACAAACACCCATCAAATTACGACCAGTAATAGCCGTTATCTTCCCCCCACAATCAGGACATATCAAACTCTTATTACCCTTCCCTGCAAACCGTTTAGCCTCCATCATCCTTACCCCCCCTTTTTGGCGGCTTACCAAACACCATGTGGAAGCCGCAAGACTTCTCCAAAATCTCTGGAATAACACTCCAACCACACATCACACACACGACATACCCCAACCTATCCCTCACTCGACACCTTACCCCATTGATTAGCGCAGAAACTCAGGTTGCGTTCAGCACAATAATATACTGTATGACCTGGATTACTCACATTACAACACTCTCTTCTTTCAGGTTCAGGCTCCACATACTCAATACAACCTGAAACCAATACTAACAAGACCATCAGTAAGACTTTCACTCCGACACCTCCAGGAAACTTACCCTAATCTCGCGGAACAGATTGTAGTCACTATCACTCACCTTACACTTCACCAACAAAAAATGGGTTTCCACATCAACCATCATTATTCCTCCAATTTTTCGTCTATGCGTGCCATCCACAAACTAATCGTGTAACGTAGGGCACCCAAATCCTTACGCAAATCCTTAACCTCCTCATCCGACAAAATCAGTTTATTCTTTTTCACTCTGACACCCTCCCCTTAAACAAGCCAAAACAACCCAGAAGGAATAAGGCTGAAATGATTAAAGGCAAGCATACCATCATCAATACTCCATAAAATATTCTTTTTAATAATTTCACTCCAAATCCTCCTTCAAACAACCTTCCCTTTGATTGTCTTCTCTACCCTGCCAATAACCTAAGACAAATCCGATTAACCATCCAACAAACACACACAACATTAAAACAAAAAGATTCATTTTATATTCTCGCCTTTTTTGAGTAGCTGTTGTTTATCGTCAAGACTCCGACAACCACCCTTTTTAATGCTTGACCTTTTATTTGCCGAGCCTCTATCATTTGACATCATTTGTTTGGGGCACCTGAAGTCGCTGCCAGCCTCCTCATAGATTATGGCACACTCAAGATGCCACCCACAATTCAGACAATCAAACTTGTCTTTAAGCCCGCCCATAAATAAGACATAGTATTCTTCCTTTATAAATGATACGTTGGGTGTATTATACAGACTGGCTTATCCCTTCCAAGTATTTAGGCGATATGCGGTCCGGTTCGAACGCAAGTTGAGGCAACGTAAGCTCCTTCTTCAACAATTTCACGTGGTCTGAAAACTGTTGAAACGTAGGCTTAAATCTTACTTGTACTGCTAGAAACATGTTGTACGCCATCTTCAAGTCTGCCAGCTTGTTTTGAAGGAAGACATTGCACACTTCACTTGCGAACCCGTCAATCCCTGAAGGCTTCCTATCGTAATTGAGGAAATCATTAATCTGCAACTCCCACCCCTTCTTTTTAATGAAGCCTCCAGCCCGTACTGGAGGCACTCCCACCTCATCGAGGATGTCGTATACTCCCTGACCTTTGCTCTTTAACTCACCAGTCTTCTTCATAAAATCCAGTAACTTCACTAGCGCACTCATACCATACTCCCAACTTATATCATCATATATCAGTCGAGGAGTGCACACGCCCTGAGAAACAATATTGATAATGCACTCCCGATGCTTATTATACTCAGCATCCTTATCTCCCACCAAAAAACGCTTCATCTCCACCGCATCCCGTTCAATCACAATACCCGTTAAAGACTCAAAAACCTCAGTCCGCGTGGACAAGTAATGAAAACCAGGCAAAGGAATATGGAATCGTTTAAAAAAATTGTGTTCCTCCGCCTTCACAAAATAACATTGATTAGGCTTCAACTCATTGACTAGCGGGTACGTGCCAGCGTGCGCGGCAAAATGAGGGGAACCAAGGTTGTTAAGACGGTACCTGTCTAAGTCGTCTAAAAACCAACCCAACCCACTGTCTTCAGGAATGTTCAATCTTGGATTTACAGTCCGACATACCGCCTTAATGTTCATCATGTCTCTCGCACCCTTATCAAACTCCTTTAAACGCTGTATGTCCAACAGCATACTCCCCTTACTTTTCCTGATGTTTCTGAAGAAGTCTTTAATCTCCTCAGTAACCTGACCCGTATTATCACCAGTCGTGGGTGTCCCGCGCACTGGCATCAGAGTATACATTTCCCTGCCGCCGACCACCCAGTTCAACCCAGACTTCCTGAATAGTGTTGGAAGTTCCTTAAAGTATTCTAAGACGAGAAGCCGGAAATGCTCTTCACTAAAGCTAGTATTGTCTATCAGTATCATCCGGAATTCTTTCACACACTCCTCAATAATCTCGGCAATAGGGGTTTCTGAAGAGAATACGCGAACATATCCTTGATACCTGCTGTCGTGAGGAATACGAAAGTTCACGTACGGCGGCACGATAACTCCGACAGGATACTTCCTATTTTTAGAATGAATTAATGGGCTTAGATTCTCATGGTCTATTGGCGAGCCCATCAAATCAAACACGCCAAAACCGTTCAAATAAAAGTATTCCTCTCCCAAACATATTTTCGCGCTTTTACCGCTGCCCATGTGACCTATAAAAAGCATTAGATTCCACATGTCCAAGTAGAATACGTCATCCCAAAAATCGAATAGTTTGGAATTAAGTATCCTCTTCGCCCTGCTCCTCGGATTCCAAAGCCTCTTTAGCTGCAACATCTTTCAAAAATTCCTCGTAACTTTCATACCCATCCTTCTGCCATTGCTGCTGATATTCTTTCTGCCAGCCCACATTCGGCTCGCCTGGTTCTCCGCGAACAAACATGCCACTCCCATGCTTGTCATAGTCGCCGTCTGATTGGATGGGTTGCATGACGCGCCCGCCTTTCAAACACTTGTCTAATGATTCATTGAATGCGCTAGCCCCCTCCTCAAAATCCTCTAACACGAGATTGATTAATCGTTCATGGAATTGAAAGCTTATCCTATCTACGTAATGATGGTCCATGTAAACGTTTCTATCCTTCCGAACCTCACACTCTTTGCACACATCTTTTACACTGTTTTGCTGTTCAGTATACCTTATCCTTGTTTCCCGTAGGGGACACCCCCCATCAAAATACTTGTCGCAAGTCAACAAGTCCATCCTAAAGCCGGATACTATGAAATTATCCCTATTGTCACGTTCATCGCTTTCAAGACTACCACGAGGCTTCAACTGCGTTAAACTCAAATCCCATGCGAGCGGTACCGGAATCTTCTGCCTCCTACGGTCTGAATGCTTGACCGCGAACAATTCCCCATCAGACACGAACAAACGTTTTATCTTATAAATTAATTCCTCCAGATTATCCAATTCTTGCCCGTGCTCCAGTTTCCCGTCCTCATCACGATACATGTTCAACATGACGGGATGCGCATTATTCAATTTCTTGAAGAATAACCGAATCTGCTCCCACAATGGCGCATGAAATTCTTTCAGAAAATGCGCCCAATTATACATGACGACCGTACCGTGCTCGCTGCGAGACGCCTCATCCTTAATAGTCATCAAAGTATTCAACTGTTGCGCCAGACGAGACTCACCACCACCATCAAAAACCATCTACCACACCTCTGCTTCACTGCTTAAAGGTATCGTATCTATCAGGTTAAACATGCCCTGCCTTAGATTATTGTATTGCATGTGAATCAAGTGTCTTTCACGCTGGCAAGGAAACGTCTTACACGTGTAACTGCTTACAGAATCCAATAGTGTCCGCAATTTTTTCCCGCCGAAAATCAGGTGACACCGGAATGTCTTACGGTCCGAATCCTCCTCATCTTCAGAAATCTTGTGCTCCAGGTTAGCTAGTTTTGCCAGGGCACGCTGATAAATGTGTGCAACCTCCTCTATCTCCACGAGACTGTCACCGTAACTGTTAGGGCGGACTACCCTCCCAAACATTTGCGCGTCATTCTTGTGTGTCGCGAAATAATTGTCGATGAACTGGTGGAATGTTTGCGTGAAACCTTGCGCGAGCCGCAAGTAATTGTCTTTCTCTGACGTTATCTCTTCCGCCAGCCTACCATTATTTTCTTCCTGTTTAGCTTCTGATTCATCCCGTATTTTTTGTAAGTATTGTTTCACAAGCAACGTACTCTTGCGTTGCTCCTCTAAATCAGCGAGTAAGGTTTCTTTAACAGCATCAAGTTCAGGATGGTATGACGGCAGAATGTCCAGTTCACTGCGCACGCTAACATACAAGTCATCAGGCAACATTGTTAAATCCCCCCTATTTTATTGTGGAGTTTTAGAGAGGCTGCGTTCCGAGTTAACTTAGGTGTAGAGCGCTCATATAATATACTCCAACGCCCATAACATCCAGAATGGGTGGTTAGATGAGGTATGGGTCTTTCCATTGGAGCGCCCGCGCCCGAAAGTAACATTCCTTTTAGTGTGAGCCTCTCTTGCCCTCCAATTAAAGATATTACACATAATAATATAAAAAGGGGGTTTTTAGAGCGGTAGTGTCCCATTTACTAGGGGATTTGCCGCTCCTGGGATGTAAATGAGGTCCTCCTAATCAAGTATTGATTATTAAAGGTTTTAAAGGCTCCGTATTCTTTAGGGTGTATTTTAATTCTATCATGCCCTTAATCTTTTCTTCTAGGCTTGTCTGAAGCGTGCGCATCATCATGTATGTTGCACCTTGTTCAGGATAATCGGCTCCAGTCCTAATCCAGCTTCGATAATACTGGAACAATAGTTCTTTAAGCCCTGGAAAATCATTTATCCTCAATTCAAAGAATGCGGGATTACTATACCGGAATTCCAGCTTCCGAGGGTCGCAACCAGTCTGAAAGGTTGGCTTAACACTCTGAAAACTGTTCAACCGCATGGCACGATAGTCTAGGTCGTTACTGCACGGGTCCAAGTATCCTGCCTTCACGTATCCATTAATCCGTTCTTCAAGCTTCTGCCTGTCTTCACTCCTGACGAGTATTCTGAAGCCATTACCGCTGTAATCCACTTTCATCACGCCTTCCATCAAGTCTTCTACCTTACGGGCTCCGTCAGAAAGCATCCCCTTCAATCGTTTATAGTCTTCGCGCGGTATGAGCTTGTCTGGCGTGCTCTGGTCGAGATTGCGCTCGCAAACTAGGTCTAAGATACGCTTGAACTCTTTAAAGTCGTCTCCCAAAAATAGTTTCATTTGTTTGAGGTCGGCGTCCGCGTGCCGGTATAGTAGGTCATTGTGTTTGAATGTTGTTGCCGCATACGTTATGAATGAGGGGAGTTTTTGATTGTGGTCCCACCTTAAAAAATATTTTATAGGATACTTTGTCTTGACTGTGGGATTATACTCTATTTCAGGCATGTCTCGTGGCTTGGATTGTCTCATGCTCCGGTTGATGAATATTCCGCCGCCTTCCACAATCCAGTCTAATACTTCATGGTCTACGCACTTAACCTTCCCGAATTCTATGCGATACCATTGCAGCCGGTCTAAGGTTAAGCACTGCATCCTCTTCTTCTCATGCTCCACCTCGCCAGCAATCTCCAACTGTTTCTTTAAAGGAATGTGTGATTCTTCAACAACATGTGTTGAAGGTTTCTTGTTTGCCTGTTTTTTTTCAGCGCGCAACCTAGCCTTCTCCATTAAAGCTTCTAGTTCAGGCGTCACCACATTAGCATAATCATCCAAATTCATTAGCCACGCCTCGTCCCGTATACTGTTCTTTTTGCTGAAGTCTTGAAGGAGCCTATCGGTATGTATCCACCATAAAGGTCTCTGCCTTCTTCTGCTTGTTGTCTTGTCGCGCCGCCTTCCATCAAGTATTCTGCCCGTCGTTCTTGAGCTATCTTATTTATCTCTGGTTGCAGTATAGTTCTCACCCTAGGTTCCCTAGCAATATCATCACGAGACATGTTTGTTGTAGCTTCTATTTTCCTAAAATTTATGTCTTTAAATCCTTCAACCCCCCTAGTTTCAATAACATCCAATACTTCTGTTTGGTAGGCTACTCCCCCGACTGCTTTTTTTAATTCATCTTTATCCATACCACTCAGCCCTTCTCGAACGTATTCTTCACCTAGGTTGTCGATGAACACGTCCATGCTTGTTTTCCCACCGCTTAACGCGATGAATTCTTGTTTATGGAAGTCCTTTAGTGATGTTAACTCTTCAATTATGCTATCCCCAGACCTGCCTAACGCAACCTGTGATTTAATATATTCCTCGATTATGTCTTGTGTTTCGCTAGCGTTGCGTGGGTCGTTCATCATCAAGGCGAAATACTCTTCCAGCCTGCTAAAGTCAGTCATATTCAAAGCCTCATCATTTATAAAGGAATACTCTTATTAATTAATAGTCATATGGGTTTAAAAGCCTGTCGGTGATGAGGGGAGGATGAATGCAATCGAGCTTGTGAAAAAGGAGGGTGTTTGGAGGGAGGAAACCTTACCCGTCAAGGCTAGTAGGAGACGTGTTGTTAAGACACAACCGAAACAGGAAGTATATTATGAACTGCAACAACCCAGGACTATAGACGACGTGCGCATAATGACGTTACTCCTTATGGGATTATGGTTTTTTATGGGAAGCATGTTTGGAATGCCAGGCATTATCTTGGGAGGAATCCCAATGCTGATTTATTCTTCCAGGATACTATCAAATTTTATGAAAAGCGCGTACAGGGAATTCACAAGATAATGTGTAGGATGGATAATATAACCCATGTTATAGACCAGGAATTATACTCTCTCATACTAAAAACCAAGGTCAATAGGTTGCGCGACATGGACCATCTTGTAATAGAGTTAGCGCAAAACTGTGATTTCAGCAATATTCAAGGGATTATAACGCCTAAAGAAAGGATATTGGAATGCTTGTATTGTGGAGCATGTTTGAAGGCTAATCAAGTGCGGGCTGGCGAAAGCTGGATGTGCAGGAGACTGTTGGATAGGGTGCAGTATTGTGCGCTCGCCAATGAGCGCGTGTTCAAACAATTATTCAAAGAATTATGTCATAGCGTTTTTGAAGAGCATTTGAGGGATTTAAACAAACACGGTTTGATTTATAAAGGAAGAAACATTATAGTTAAAACACCCTAAACAGCCTACTTGCCATACTTGTGTAATCAATGACAGTTTCCACGATGCCAACTCGAAAGAGGCACAAGGCATTTGAGCAGCCATGTCTTTGAGGTTGGGGGTAATGCAAAACAAAAAGATGAAGAAGAAGAAGTGTGAAGTATGCGGGAGGTTGATTGAGGATAGGAAGACTTTCTGTGGAAACTGCGCGTACGAACGGATTAAGGCAAGGATTATAAAGCGTGAGAAAAGATTGTATAATGAAGACGAGGATTTCCGGAAGAAGAAGTTGGATAAAAGCAAGAGACAATACGAAGAAAAACAAGATGATAAAAAGAAGGATTCATCCGATACTTAGGGGGATAATAGGCTATGATGCGGACGGCAACCCAGACTTCACAGACAGGGTAGAAAACCTTTTGATAGATGTAAGGAGTGGGTTGCCGGAAGCAGTCTTCCTGACTAATGGAGAAGTCTTTGACGGGATAGTATATGTGGATGAGGTTGGTTGTGAAGTATCCCGTCCAGTAGGTGGGAGTAAAAGAATACTTGTGGATGCTTGTATGGGAATAGTGTTCCGTAAGCTTCTTAGTAATTCAATACTGGTGACGCCACCCATCAGGTGATTTTTCACCCGCCCCTAGGGGGGGTTGACGTACAATCTTTCTCTTAAAACAGTGACCTTGGTATTTGATTTTTTATAGAGAAGCTATATATGATATATTATGTATCAAAAAGTAACTAACCCTTAGTTAACATTTAATCTGATAGAATGTGAACCATATATCCTCCCACGCCCACTAGGAAAAACTGCCACCCCAATATGAGCAAGGGTAGGGAAAACAGGATTGCGAAACGAGCCTTATGAAACATCTTGTGCCGCACAAAACTCAGGATGAAGAATAGTAGTAGGACTAGGATGCCCACACCAACAAGACGCCATTCCAGCAGAAGGCATCCCACCGTCAACGCGAAAACTCCGGTTAAACTTCCAAGCCTAGACGACCACCGATACGCCTTGCTCGTCGCAATATCCAGGTCGGGAAGGATAGAGTATGTTAGGAATATTGGCAGTCCGCCTAACGGTAGCCATAAAGCCAGACCTTGCCTCCATAAGACTATGAACACTAGCCACCATAGTAGGCTGGCTGTAATCAAATGCCCCTTCCAGTCCACCCTCCTCTTACCTCACTCCTCTTTGTGACTCTTCTTTAACTCTAGGTTGCTTAAACTCAAAACCTGTTCTGGAGTTAAAGATTTAGCCCATAAACCTATTTCAGTCAACGCCTTCAAGAAATCATCGAACTGTCTCATCGCCGACAGGGGGAAGGTGACGCCAGCCTTAATCCTTTTACTCCCGTCTTTGAAATAGAATCCTTTAGAAATCTTTAAGTATCCTGAAGACGGATTGTTCATGGTAGTGTAGACTGCCAGGTGGATGAACTGGTTTCCCTCTAGAATGTGGAAGTATACTTCGTCACTAATCCGTATATAATTGCCTCCTTCAATTGGCATCATTAATCACCCCCCTCCTGTTGGAATAAATCGTTCAAATAATCTTTCAAAAACAATGCTTGCTCCTTGTTTAAAATAAATGTTTTAGGATAATCAACCCCCTTCTTTAACACCACAAGTAATACGCCAGTTATCCCGCAAGAATCAAGAGAGATTTGTAGGTGATGCTCGTGTTTAAGATACTTGTCACTAAAATCAGTGGCTTGGTTATTCAGCCTCTGCAATTCCTTATCCGCAATATTCCACTTACCCATTATAGTTCACCTCACTTTATGTTATGATTAATTCGCTTTTGTGATTGTGGCGGGAGTGCAGGAATTCAATATCCTTTTACCACTTTTAGACACGAATTTCACGTGCCACACACCTAACGCCATCACTTTATGTTATGATTTAAGTTTTCTTTTTTATTACTATTATTTCACGATACGTCTCGTTAAACTCGTGTATCCTAACCCGTGACAGCATGCGGGTGAACGAATCTTCCGCATCCCTCAATGCAACCCCTTCCACCCCACTAATGTTTACGAATATTCTAGCAGACAGGTTTCGCATGTTGCCTTGAATCATGTAACAGTCATCCCACTCCAACATGCCAGATACTTTGTTAGCCTGTTCTACCGTCAGGTTGCAGCGACAGCAATTTATTATTGGAATCCAATGGACGTACGGTTTCGTATTCTTCACGTTAATGAATGCTAGTAGATTAAGTTGGGAGGCTATCCCGCCGGCAATCAGTAGAAGGATTATGATGATGGTAGCCGTAATAAAAAACTTTCCACTAGCCTCTGGGCTAACAAACACGCCATTCATTTTTCGTAACACTCTTTGAACCTTTTTAACACCAATTCTTCCATGCTGGGTAAAGATATTTTTAGCATGTCATGGTCGTCCAAATATAAGATTAATTGGTCGAGACGGTCGCGAACATCCTTGACGGGAAGTAGCCGTATTTGTTCCCCCATGTCCGTTAAATGTTCAAACATCATGCTATCACCTTCTTGAATTCTATCCTCCATAATTCTGGCACTATCTTATACTTACCTTTAATCCAAGCCCACAGTCCTTCCCATGTTTCAAAGCCTTCCCTATGCGCTTCAGCTTCAGCTTCTTTAGGAATATATTTGTTACACCATTCCTTGTCGGATACACAAGATAATACTACACAACGGCATAAAGCCTTCTTACCCCTACCTGGTTGATTGACGAATTCTTTACCAGTAGGCAAAGGCTTAATCCTGCGGGTGACAGTCTTTCTACCTTGAAACACCAGTTCAGCCGCTAACTCTCCTCGCTCGTTTTTACTACAAAAAATCATTTTACCATACCCTCCTTCATTTGTCTGGCAATCTCGTTGCTTGCCGCCCTCGCCATCCTACGGTAACGCTTCCGGCGTTCTGGATATAGTTCCTCCCATAGCCCATACTGTTTTCTTCTCACACTCTCGTATATTACTTTCGCCAACCGTTCAATAATAATCATTATTCTTCTTCCTCCAAATCCTCTCGCGTTAGGTCAGGTATTACTGGTTGCTCTGGTTGCCGCACACTACCATTCTTTTTAAAATAACGGTTGAGGATTAATATTAGTGTCAACACCATCCCAGATAACACATACAATACTTTCATCCTAAAAACTCCCATTGTAAACATTCAATATCCTTACCATCACACTCACCTTTGTTTCTTTGTATGGCTTTTACATCCAAACAATTCCCATCGGAATAATTTGCACAATCCTTATGATTTTTACCATACGGATATTTCCTTTTAAACACCGTCCTAAAGTCCACAGCCGACCACTCCCACACCATTAGCTACACCCCCAGTCATATAGTCCCCCATCCTTTTGACTTGGTCGTAACACTGAGTATTGAACTACAATGCGGGCAATAAAACACGATGACTATTCCCTTGTCGATAAAGGATATGTCATCATAATCAACATCCTCCTTACAAAAACCACACTTCATCTTCCATCACCTCTTTGTAAATGCTTTTTGCACAATGTAGGGCACACCCCAACGAGTACTAACAAAATCAACACTCAAGAGGATTATCGCTAAAAGAAAGTATGCAGGTAGAATATCCCGGATGGATGGGACATGACTTGTAGTTACGTCACCGAGTAGTAGGATGGTTAAAATATTATTGTATGCAGCAAGGATATGCATAGTAATAAATAACACAAATATTTCAGGCATAAATTTTCGTAGGTGGGGTAGGCGGGAATGAGGCATACGTAAAAACAGGTATAACATTACTACAATAAATGATAGGTGTAGCATGATGACACCACCAAGTAGAAGATTAACCCCCCCAAGCCAGTATAGGGGATTAAGCTCAACAATGACGGAATCATTCTTAAAGATGAATAATGACGTTGTGAAGAGGTCTAAGGCTAATGCTAGAAAGAATAATATGAGTAGGTTATATATATTCTTAACCATCACACACCACCCCTGTCGTGTGCCGTTAGTAGCTCCATGCCTTTTAGGACAAGAAGATAACCTACACCCCAACCAATTATACCAGATGATGCCGTAAACATCACAATAATTCCTCCAAAAAAAGCTATAAGTCCATTACACCTAACCCAATCCATCACACACCACCTCCTTCTGGTTCACACTCACATCCGAAGGATAATGTTAAACATCCATCTTCAGCAGGAGCTATGTGGCTTTTCTTCCCACATTTTAGACACACAACATCCACACACTTCGTTTTCAATGCTTTCACCTTCACCTCATGTTTTTTTGAGTATGTTCTCTAATTCCTTTGCTATTTCAGCAGGTAATTCATCCACTAACTTTTCTATTCGACTCAAAACACTCCCCCAATCCTCTAGTGCTGATTCCTGCCTCTCAAACAGTAGCTTCTGAATCTCTAACTGTTTCTTAAAGTAATCATTTAATCTAGGAGTTATCTTCTCATGTGTGCCCCTCATTTCTTCTTTTCACCCCACCATTTTTTCAAGACCGCACGCAATTCCCGCGCACAATCTGCACACAACAATTCTTCACACAACAATTCCTTTGTGAAAAGACTCTTCCAGTAGTCTGCAAACTCCATATGCTCTTTACAACGGTCACAATCAGGCATCACACACCACCTCCTTCTTGTGTTTTCACCGTATCTTTTAGGTAGGCTTCCCATAGTTTGCCTTGGATGCGCCAACTGGAATTCCACCATCGGTCGCGTATACGCTTGCACTTCTTACACTCCTGCCACATGTTGTCAATTTCATAAGGTTTCAATACTAACGGTTTATGCTCCCTGCACAAGGGCACGGCTATTAAACAGTCTTCCAAACACTCCAACTCCTTATCCGAAACAATAATAGTCACCTTCTTCAACTTCAACTTCCATCACCTTTCTTTGTTCCACCACTTGTTAGTTTTTCATCACTTTTAACTTGTCACACTTTTAGCGCGCACACATATGGTTTGAAAAGTGTAAAGTGGATTAACATTCCTTAAATTCATCATTGATTTGCGATAGTGCTTGTAAGAGTTGGTCTGCGAATGAAGGGTTCAATACCACCTGGGTTGTTTGTCCCGGACCCTGGGGTAGTTTGGATTTGAACATGGTGATGTCCAAGTTCCAGTAGTTGTTAAGGTTATTTAATACTGTGCTGAAATGCCCCCTGCTTATCGTTTGAAATCTTGACTCATACATGTCTTGTAGTGAGCCAGTAGTAAGGTATTTGTTCTTAGACCTCTTCTGCTGGGTTAATGCTATCACGTATAAGAGTCTTTGTTCTATGGGTTTCAGCCTACGCAGTTGACTTGTTAGGTCGTGCATGGTAAGTCTGTCATTATAGTTTTTAATGTCTTTGGTGGTGGGAGTGGTGTTGGCATCTAATACTATGAATCGTAATATGTCTAGTGCGGTTCTAGCACTACCACTTTCGTATGCGTGGTGGGCTATCACGCCGAGAATATTAACTTCACAACCATCCTCAAAATAGAAGCGGGATAAATTTAATCGTTGCTGTAGGATTTCGGTTATGGTTTCAATATTATATGAATCAAAATATACTTTATGGAATAATAAGGTTTTATGAGCGTCTTCTGGTATTGTCTTATCTATGTCTTTTCGGTTGCTGATAATGAATATGGGTATTGCAGTCTCACGATATATGTGGTTAATTATGTTCCAAGTCTGGGTGTCCGCAATCTTATCAATCTCGTCTATAACAAGAATGTTACGATGTTCAGTGAAATAATCTATTGCTTTCTGTATTGCCTCAGTAGTAGTCCTTGGTTTAGTATCAGATATTGTACTCAAAAATTCTTTCTCCCTAGTTAGGCCCATACAGTTAACATACTTTAATAATGAAGGGTATTTCTTTTCAAAATACTTTAGTGTCGCAGTTTTGCCAGACCCTGTAACTCCATCTATGTGAATGTTTGTGCACGCTCCATGTTTCATAAAATTTTGTATCTCGTTTTCCAGAAAGTCTATTTCATCCGTCCTACCAATCAATTCTTCAGGAACATAGTTCGGAAGAAGAGGACGTATGTCGATTTGAGGTTGAATTATAGATTCCACGATAAATTATATGTATCTGCCTTTAAATACTTTTCGGTTTTGTATATGTAAGAGAATAGGTAAGATTCTTGTTAAGAGGAAAAGACATATTACTTTTAAGGATGTCTTCACATAAGTAAATGACATACCCACGGAACGTGGGCGTCGACGAACGGAGTTAACGGGGTCGAGCGACTTATCCAAGGGGGGTTGA
>Ga0180009_10004491_pt1 | contig 15360 bp, 16 predicted proteins | sample OS_PC_MetaG_FD_123537 | JGI IMG/M metagenome (GOLD analysis project Ga0180009, IMG submission 123537) | Groundwater microbial communities from the Aspo Hard Rock Laboratory (HRL) deep subsurface site, Sweden - OS_PC_MetaG | ecosystem: Environmental > Aquatic > Deep subsurface > Groundwater...
AACTCGAACCCGACGAATGGCACCCGCTCGTGGACCACTGTGCCGATGTTGCGGCCTGCTGTGAGGCGCTCCTCGAACAACCGGTGATCCGACATCGGTTCGCAGGCCTTGCTGGACGACCCGACCTGGACCGCCCAACCGTGGAGCGTCTCTGCGTCCTGGCTGGTCTGCATGACGTCGGCAAATTCAACACCGGGTTCCAGAACAGGGCGTTTTTCAGTGCTCGTCCGCAGGCTGGACATGTTCGGGAGGTGCTGGCGCTCTTCGGAAGCGCGGTTCCCGAGGTCCAACAGCTCGCAAAGGCCATAGTTTTCGATACGTGGTGCGACTGGACAGGGGGCGATGACCAGGTCGCTGGCAATTACCTGGTGACCGCCATCGCACACCACGGGCGACCCCAACCGGTGGGCGGTGTCTTCCAGCACGCGTACTGGCGCTGCGGGCGGTTTGGAGATCCCTTCGCCGGCATCGCGCACCTGAACTCCCTGCTGCGGGACTGGTTTCCAGCGGCGTGGCACTCCGCGGAAGAGCCACTCCCCCATAGGTCCGAGTTCCAACACGCCGTGAGCGGTCTGATCACGCTCGCCGACTGGATAGGCTCCGATGTTCGCTTCTTCCCGTTTGCCGACGATCAAGAAGATCACATGGAGCAAAGTCGCACGCGGGCCCGAAGCGCACTGCGTCACATCGGCGCCGACAGCTCCACAGCGCATGCCTCGCTGGAGGCGACACCCATCAGCTTCGGGATGGTGTCTCCCCATGCGCCTCGAGATGTGCAGCAGCATCTGCTCAACCTGGCTCCGGCTCGCGGCGGCAGCATCACGGTGCTCGAGGCCCAGACCGGAGCCGGCAAGACCGAGGCGGCGCTGGCGCGCTACCTGGTCCTGGCACGGGCCGGAGAAGTCGACGGACTCTACTTCGCGCTGCCCACGCGTACAGCGGCGACCCAGATCCACCGCCGGGCCGTCGAGGCTGTCGAGCGGGCGTTTCCATCACCTGCATCCCGGCCTCCCGTGATTCTCGCCGTTCCAGGATACCTGCGCGTCGACATGGAACAGGGTCGCCACCTTCCTGGCTTCGCGGTGTTGTGGAACGACGACACCCACGAGCGTTATCGCTTTCGCGGCTGGGCGGCGGAGAACAGCAAACGGTACATGGCCGGCACCATTGTCATCGGCACCATCGATCAGGTCCTGCTCTCGGCGCTCGCCGTTCCTCACTCCCAAATGCGGGCCGCCGCCCTCCTTCGGCACCTGCTGGTTGTGGATGAGGTTCACGCCTCGGATGCCTACATGAACTGCGTGCTGGAGGTCGTCCTCGAACGACACATGGATGCCGGCGGCCATGCACTGCTGATGTCAGCCACTCTCGGCGACAGCAGCCGGCGCCGACTGCTGGCGCCCGGTCGCCTGACCGCACCGTCCACCCTCGATCAGGCCATGGCGGTTGGATTCCCATCCGTTGCATATCGGACACAGGGCGCGGACGAAGTGCAGTGGTACCACCCCGCCGCCGAACGACCCGCGACGGTTGCTGTCACATTCTCACCTGTCGCAGGACAACCTTCCCTCGTCGCCGAGCGGGCTCTCGATGCCGCCCGCGAGGGTGCCAAGATCCTGGTAATTCGCAACACCGTGAACGACTGCATCGAGACGCAGCTCGCACTGGAACATCTTGTCGGCGGGCCGGCGGAGCAACGACTGCTTCTTCGTTGCCGTGATCATGCCGTCCCACATCACTCACGCTATTGCAGGCAGGATCGCACGCTGCTCGACGATGCCATCGAGACCTCCTTCGGACTCAGCCGCCCAGACGGCGGCTGCGTGGCCGTCGCCACACAGACCGTACAGCAGAGCCTCGACATCGATGCGGATCTCATGATCACGGATCTCTGCCCGATGGACGTCTTGCTTCAGCGCATGGGGCGACTTCACCGACATGAGCGAACACGTCCGATGGGGTACGACACGGCGCGGGTCATCCTGCTCACACCGGACGAACGCGACCTGACACCCCGCATTGGCAAGAGCGGCGAGGCTCGCGGACCGCATGGCCTGGGTACCGTATATGAGGACCTCCGGATCCTCGAAGCCACATGGCGCTCCATCGAGAGAGATCCTGTACTGCGCCTGCCGCAGCAGTGCCGCACGCGGGTCGAGGAGGCGACTCACCCGGAGATCCTGGCGCGCATCGAGAGCGAGTTAGGCGAAGCGTGGCAACACCACGGCCAAGCGATGATCGGACATCGACAGGCCAAGGTGAGAATGGGCGCGCTCAACGTCGCCCGATGGGATGTTGTCCCGTGCACGAGAGAGGCGTTGTTTCCTGACGACCTCGACCGGCGGATACCGACACGCCTGGGCCAGAACGATCGGCGGGTGGTTTTCGAGGACAACCCGCCCATGGGTCCGTTCGGTCCAGTTCGCGAAGTCACGCTGCCCGCCCACATCGCGCAGGATCCCCCGACAGACGCGACTCCGGAAGAGATAGCCGGTCACGACGGCGGCTTCTCGTTCCGCTTTGGACACCGCACCTTCGTCTATGACCGGCTGGGCCTCCGTCCAGCCGACAACACCCATACCCGTGAGGACGAGACCGATGGATAGAATGGCGCACAGTCTGTTACGAGACCCGATTCTCACCGTGCGTCTCGCTGGAGGCGAGACTCGGAGACTGACCTTGCCACAGGTACTCGAGCACCTGTCGACCGAGGAAGACGAGATCCGGAGCTTCACCGCCCTGCGACCGCACCAGGCGCATCCGTGGCATGCGTTCCTGGTCCAGATCGCCGCCATGGCCTCGAAACGCGCGGGGGCCGATGGGAAGGGGGTCAGTGCCGAGCACTGGACTCGCTGGTTGCTGACCCTGTCGGGGGGGTCGGAGGAAGCCTGGACCCTCTTGGTGGACGACCTCGCGCAGCCGGCGCTACTCCAACCCCCAGTGCCCGAAGGCACGCTCGGAGGATTTAAGAACAGGGCCGAGACACCGGACCAGATTGACATGCTGGTGACCGCCAAGAATCATGACGTCAAGGCGACACGGATGCGGCGCGCCACCCCGGAGCACTGGTTCTATGCCCTGCTGACGCTGCAGACGATGGAGGGCTTCTCGGGGAAGAACAACTACGGCATAGCTCGCATGAACGGAGGGTTCAGCAGCCGACCGTGCGTGGCACTAAGTCCCGGACTCCGCTGGGACGAACGGTTCCGACGGGACCTCGGAGTCTTGCTGGACCGATACGACCAGACAGCCCGAGACCACGGGTTCGCGCTCGATAGTGGGCTGTCCCTTGGCTGGTTGGCGGCCTGGGATGGCACGCAGTCCCTGGTACTGGGCCAGATTGACCCCTACGTGGTCGAGGTCTGTCGACGGGTACGCCTCATGGGTGGCGAGAATCGGAATCAGGAGACCACTGCCGCAATCTCCAACAGCCAGGTCACGCGTATCGACGCCAAGGATACCAAGGGTGACATCGGAGACCCCTGGACTCCGATCGATCGCGCAGAGAAGAAAGCCATCACCGTCCAGAAGACCGGGTTCACGTACAAGCTCACGCAGGAACTGCTCCTCGGAGGCAAGTATGAGCCATCCGCGTCGCAGCGGGTCCAGTCGGAAGACGCCGGAGACATGCTCTTCCTGGCCAGTGCGCTGGTTCGTGGACAGGGAAAGACGGAGGGCCTCCACCAGCGCGCGCTGCCCATCCCTGCACGCGTACGGATGAGCCTACTAAAGGCAGAGACGAGGGACAGGGTCAGTGCAATGGCGCAGCGCCGGGTCGAGATCGTCGACACCGTGCGCCAAAAGGTCCTCCATCCGGCGCTGTGCTCGCTGCTGCAGGGGGCACCAAACAGGCTGGACCTTCGCGATGAACGAACACGTCCGTGGAAATCCGCGCTCGACACGGCTGTTGACAGCCTGTTCTTCGAGCACCTGTGGCGTGACATGGACGGCGGCGACGCGGAGCGTCACTGGCAACAAACCGTGATCGACCTCGCCCGCGCGCAGCTCGAACTTGCGCTGGACAGTGTCCCGATCCCTTCGATTCGCATCTATCGCGCGCGCGCCGCGGCTACACGTGTCTTCGAGGGATCCGCGCGCAAGCAGTTCCCCGACATCTTCGAACACGACAAGCAGACCCCTTCGGAGCAAGGAGCGGTGCAATGACCGATACCGAGGTGGAACGGAAGCAGCATGACGCAGAGGGCGTGGAGCCGTCCTTGATTGCGCGGCTCGCAAAGGCGTTCGAGACCGAGCTGAGTCCGGGCGACATGGCGGATCTGAGACGGCTGGATCCAGACGACCCTGCTGCGCCGGGCTTCTGGAAGGTGGTAGTGGGCCACCTTGAGCCGGGCGCAGTGCTCGAATACTTCGGCCCGGCCCGCGACGAGGCCGAGCGACGGTGGGCCGTGATCCTGTCGTGCATGGCAATCACGCAGAGACAGTACCGCCCAGGTCGGCGGCTTGGAGAAGCGCTGGGAGCCAGCGGCCTGTCCGAACTCCGGTTCGTCCGACTGCTCCGCGCGCACGGCCCGGCACTGGCCAACGCGCTGCGCCTCGTCGCGCGATTCCTGGCCTCGAAAGCGGAGCCACTGGACTGGGCCGACCTCGTGCGCCTCGTGCTGAGCGACGATCGCCCATGGGCCGAACCGGTCCGGCGGCAGCTCGCACGTGACTATTATCGAGCAGTCTCGAAGTGAACGAACGAGTGGAAAGGAGCCTTGAAATGGATGGTCGATTCGTACAAATTCACACGCTGACGTCATATCCAGCCGCGTTGCTGAACCGCGACGATGCCGGCTTCGCCAAACGCATCCCCTTCGGCGGGGCGAGCCGGATTCGCATTTCCTCGCAGTGTCTCAAGCGGCACTGGAGGTCCTTCAAGGGCGAGGGGTCACTCGAGGAGGTGGGCGTCCCGACGTCCGTGCGTTCCCGGGTGACCTTCGATCGGTACGTCGTGAAGCCTCTGCTGGCCGAGGGCCTAGACGCTGAACGGGTGCGGCTCATGACGGCTGCATACATGTCCGAGCTGCTGGGCGAGAGCGAGAAGGCCAAGAAGGCCAAAGATGAGGCCGAGGAGCTGGTGCTCAAGACTGGGCAGGTGACCGTCCTGGGGAGTCCGGAGATCGAGTTCGTCAAGAGCGAGGTGCGCCAGTTGTGTCAGGCAGACGCGACGATCAAGGACGCCAAGGCCGCGAACAAGGCCGTGAAGGACCGGCTGGGCAAGGACGGAAGGAAGAACCTGCAGGCGCTCAGACACGGCGCGGGCCTCAGCGCGGCCATGTTTGGCCGCATGGTGACGAGCGACATCCTCGCGCGTCTCGACAGTGCGATCCACGTAGCCCACGCGTTCACGGTCCACGCGGAGGCGTCCGAGAGCGACTACTTCTCGGCGGTGGACGACCTACTGCAGGTCGAGGGTGACCTCGGCAGCGGGCACATCAATTCCACGGAACTCACCAGCGGACTGTACTATGGCTACGTCGTGGTGGACGTCCCTCAGCTGATCTCGAACCTCGAGGGGTGCTCCCGCGAGGCGGTGCACGAGGCGAGCCCGGTCCTGGCCGCGGATGTCGTTCAGCGCATGATTCGCCTCATTGCGACAGTGTCACCGGGTGCCAAGCTGGGATCCACGGCGCCGTTCGCCACCGCGCATATGGTTCTGGTCGAGACCGGCAGGTCCCAGCCCAGGACACTGGCCAACGCCTTCCTCAAGCCCGTTTCGCCCAGTCCGGACCTGGTGGCCAACACCTACGCGGCGCTCGCCCGTCACATCACCGAGCTTGATGGCATGTATGGCATATCAACTCGCCGCAAGCTCGCTGGGATCGGGCCCATCGGCCCGGTGGTGGAGACCGTGGGTACGCCGGCCCCGCTGTCCGAGGTAGGCATCTGGGTAGGTCAAGAAATCCGAGGCGCGTGATGTCGGACATCCTGATACTTCGATTCGACGCACCGCTGGTCAGCTTCGGGGGACCAGCGGTAGACAACTACCGAGTGGTGCAGGCATGGCCGGCGGCATCGATGGTCACCGGCCTGGTGGGGAACGCGTTGGGATATGACCACCGCGAGTTCGAGCGACTGCAGCGGCTACAGCAGCGGCTGCGCTACGTTGTGCGATGCGATCGTCCGGGATCTGCACTGCAGGACTACCAGACGGTGAATCTGGGAGACACTGAGATGCTGCCGGCGAACGCGGGTTGGACCACGTGGGGTCGGGTGGAAGAACGCGGGGGCAGCGGGGACAACAAGACCGGCACCCATATCCGGTACCGCGACTACCGCGCCGACAGCATTCACACGCTTGCCCTGACCCTCGATCCTGCCGCAGAGCATCCGACGATTGACGATCTGGAGCGCGCCCTGATGCGGCCCGAGCGGCCGCTGTTCATTGGTAGGAAGTGCTGCCTGCCGGCGGGGCCGATCCTGGTTCGCCGCCTGCTAGCGTCGTCGCTCATCACCGCCCTGGCTTCGGAACCACGCGTGACCGAGGCGCGCACCAACGTAGAGCCGTCGGAGCCGCTGTCCGCGTGGTGGCCCGAGGGCGAGACCCACGGTCCGGTGGAGCAACAGCGCGCCATCGCGGTGAGCGATGAACGCGACTGGAGCAACCAGGTTCACTGCGGCAACAGGCTGCTGCACCACGGCCTCGTGCGGTCACCGGAGGTGTCCGATGGCTGAGACGATACACATGATCCAGCTGCGTCTTCGCGTTGACCATCTGGCACGAATTGGGGCGCAGAAACGGTTCCCGCCACACGGCCGGGATCTCGGCTACTCCATCCACTGCGCGATCATGGGTCTGTTCGGCTCGGCGGCACCAACGCCGTTCAGCTTCGCCGGCACCCGCAACCGATTCGCAACGGTCCTGGGCTATTCCTCGACTCCGGGAGAGGAGCTGCGCCGGATCGCTGACGAGAGCGCGGAGCCGCAGCTGCACCAGAGCTGCAGCTGGGAGAACTTCGCGGCGAAGCCCATGCCGTCCAGGTGGCCTCGTGGGAGAAGACTCGCCTTTAGAGTCCGAACGTGTCCTGTCGTTCGCATGTCGGCCGTGGGTCCACAACACAGGAAAGGGGCGGAGGTGGATGCGTTCCTCGCCGAATGTTGGAAGCAGGGGACATCCGCGGCCGTGGATCGCCAGACCGTTTACTGCAAGTGGCTCGACGACGCATTCACGCGACTGGCGGGCGCAACACTCGTCAGCAGATCGGTTGACGCCTTCAGGCGCGAACGACTGCTTCGCCGGACTCACGACGACCAGCGCAAGAGCCGGGTCCTGGAGCGGCCCGACGTCGTGTTCTCCGGAGAGCTTGAGGTGGGGGAAAGCGAGGCCTTCACGCGCCTGCTGCGTCGGGGGGTCGGTCGACACCGTGGATTCGGATTTGGCATGCTGCTGCTGTCCCCGACCCGGAGAAACTGAATGTTGCGGGGGCGCCTGGGGCTCGAGACCGCCCGCATCCCTCACGTGGATCGTCACGGCCTTGTGTGGCTCGGCCGTGGCCGGCTCTACGTCGAGGACGGGACCCTGCACTTCGCCACCAAGGGAGTCGGCGATCTCGACCCGGGCGACTACTCCATTCCATTTCAAACTGTCTCCACGGTGCTGCTTGGGCCAGGCAGCACAGTGTCACACGATGCGCTCCGACTACTCGCCCGCCACGGGACCGGGTTGGTGATTGTTGGCGAGGATGGTGTTCGCTTCTACGCCAGCATGCCGTTTGGGCCCGACGACTCGCGCCTGGCCCGCACGCAGGTGGAGCACTGGGCTGATGTGAGCCGCCGGCTGCTTGTTGCGCGACGGATGTATGCCTGGCGGATGGGCGAGTTGTGGCCCGATGCCGACATCAATGTGATGCGAGGTATCGAGGGGGCGCGCGCGAAGGAGATGTATCGTGGCCTCGCAGACCAGTATGGGATCAAATGGAGAGGGCGACGATATGATCGAGGCAATCCGGAGTCTGCCGACATCCCAAACCAGGCGATCAACCACGCGGCCACCGCGGTCGAAGGCGCCGCGATGATTGCGGTGGCAGCAACGGGCGCGCTCCCACAGTTGGGTTTCATCCACGAGGACTCCGGCGTCTCGTTCTGCCTCGACATCGCGGATCTGTTTCGGGACTCGGTCACCATTCCGGTAGCGTTTGCCGCAGCGCGCGATCACATGGCCCAACCGGGCCTCGAGGTGATCGAGCGTCGCGTGCGGCGTCTCGCCGGGCGAACGCTTCACAAGGAGCAGACGATTGCGACTATGATCGATCGTATCAAAGCACTGTTCGCCGACGAAAAGCAGGTCGAGGTGGACGCCGGGAAAGAAGCAGACGAGCAGGGGCAAAGCTCTTTGGCAACTGAATAGTCGGTCTTGGAGGAATCAACAATGCCAATGACCGTGGTGGTCACTAGGAATGTGGCCGCCCGCTTTCGCGGATTCCTTGCGTCGTGCATGGTGGAGATCGCTCCCGGTGTCTACACGGCACCGCGCATGAACAGGGCGGTCCGTGAGCGGGTCTGGGTGGTGTGCGAGGAATGGTTCGATGTGCTGGGTGAGGGGTCGATCGTGATGACCTGGCGGGAGTCGAAGCTACCAGGGGGACAGGGGGTGCTGGTTCTTGGGGTACCTCCAGTTGAACTCTACGATCATGAAGGGGTGTTGCTTGCACAAAGCTCGTTGAGGACGGCAGATCGGGATCTCGTAGAGGGTGGCAAGTAGTATTGGCATGGTTTCTGATTCCTGTGACACTGTGTCTCAGAGGCTCCCCCGCACACGCGGGGATAGACCGTTGCTATGCTTTTGCTGGCTTGACCCAGATTGGGCTCCCCCGCACACGCGGGGATAGACCGCGTTGCGTCTGCCTCACCAGGCAGAAGAGGGCGGCTCCCCCGCACACGCGGGGATAGACCCTGATGGCCGCGTGGCGGTGTGGCCGCAGCCACGGCTCCCCCGCACACGCGGGGATAGACCCCGGATGCGCATCACTCGGCGCTCGGTGGCATTGGCTCCCCCGCACACGCGGGGATAGACCCGGCAGGAAGAGCCGAGCCCTGCTGACCACCATGGCTCCCCCGCACACGCGGGGATAGACCGGACTGGCTGCAGCTGGTGGCGCCCAGGGTGTCGGCTCCCCCGCACACGCGGGGATAGACCTTTGCGAGTGAGGTATCCACACATCCTTGCCGTGGCTCCCCCGCACACGCGGGGATAGACCCCACTCTGGCGGCTCGAGCGTGTCGGCAGACTTGGCTCCCCCGCACACGCGGGGATAGACCCCGTTCGACCCGTCGCGGGCCTGCTTCATCGGAGGCTCCCCCGCACACGCGGGGATAGACCGTGCCATAATGTCCTATTTCAGGACACCGGCGAGGCTCCCCCGCACACGCGGGGATAGACCTGACCCGGCCCGTCAACTTCAGGGTCTGGGTGCGGCTCCCCCGCACACGCGGGGATAGACCCGAGACGGGTGAGTGCGAGCTCGACGGGCTGACGGCTCCCCCGCACACGCGGGGATAGACCGTGCCATCGAGAGCTAGCACACGGACAACTGGTGGCTCCCCCGCACACGCGGGGATAGACCCTCGGCAGTGTCCACCGGCTCGACCTTGGGCATGGCTCCCCCGCACACGCGGGGATAGACCCCAGCCGAGCTCACGGCCGCAAACAGCACCACGGGCTCCCCCGCACACGCGGGGATAGACCATACCGCGGCGTCCACGACGTTAGCACCGGCATGGCTCCCCCGCACACGCGGGGATAGACCGCTCCCCGAGCTGGTGACCCTACGGCACGCGTCGGCTCCCCCGCACACGCGGGGATAGACCCTGCACGAGGGCACCAAGGCGCCGATCGATGGGGGCTCCCCCGCACACGCGGGGATAGACCCGGGGCGCCAGGGCGGCAGCACGGCGCTCAGGAGGCTCCCCCGCACACGCGGGGATAGACCTCGTGGCGTCTTCATCACTCGCCCCCAAGCAGCGGCTCCCCCGCACACGCGGGGATAGACCCGGGGCGCCAGGGCGGCAGCACGGCGCTCAGGAGGCTCCCCCGCACACGCGGGGATAGACCCCATCACATACCTTGAGCGGTACACCTTCCTTGGGCTCCCCCGCACACGCGGGGATAGACCTAGTAGCACGCACCTGGATTGCGTCAAGGTATTGGCTCCCCCGCACACGCGGGGATAGACCGCAAGGGCTCGAGCACTCGTGGAAGCTCGACCAGGCTCCCCCGCACACGCGGGGATAGACCTGTCGTGCCGGGCGCCGGATCGAACGTGTATTGGGCTCCCCCGCACACGCGGGGATAGACCTGCCGGGGATGGAGTGCTCGGCCTGCCGGCTGTGGCTCCCCCGCACACGCGGGGATAGACCGGGCTACACCTTCAAAGTGGCGCACATCGGAGAGGCTCCCCCGCACACGCGGGGATAGACCCGATTGCACCGTCACGACGCGCCCTGGCGCCTGGGCTCCCCCGCACACGCGGGGATAGACCCATGCTCCGCTGGGCGCAAGTGGCGATCCAGCAGGCTCCCCCGCACACGCGGGGATAGACCGGTGGGCTACAGCCACGCGACAATCGGCAACGTGGCTCCCCCGCACACGCGGGGATAGACCGCGTGCAGGCCGGTGCCGTACATGGTCATCGGTGGCTCCCCCGCACACGCGGGGATAGACCTCGCGGTTGAACACGCGGCGGACAGTCAGCCCGGGCTCCCCCGCACACGCGGGGATAGACCCGGTCCAGGTTCGGCCAGCGAACGCTGACCAGTGGCTCCCCCGCACACGCGGGGATAGACCCCATGTCCTCGTGCCACATCGCCCGGGCCTGGCGGCTCCCCCGCACACGCGGGGATAGACCCGGACGGCGGCTTGACGAGGGGTTCCACAGCGCGGCTCCCCCGCACACGCGGGGATAGACCCCGATCGTGAAGCGGAACGCCACCAGGGCCCGGGGCTCCCCCGCACACGCGGGGATAGACCGTCCCGTCGCGAGGCAAAGCCCGAGGCGTACCTGGCTCCCCCGCACACGCGGGGATAGACCGCGCCGTCGTCTCCTCGGCACCCGGCGGGTTGTGGCTCCCCCGCACACGCGGGGATAGACCCGTGCAGCCCGGTGGCTGCGCCAGGGACGGCCGGGCTCCCCCGCACACGCGGGGATAGACCTGGGGGGTGACGTAGTGGGCCGCATCGGTGTGCGGCTCCCCCGCACACGCGGGGATAGACCGCAGTTTGCGCCGGGACGGTGGGACGTTGATGGGGCTCCCCCGCACACGCGGGGATAGACCGGTGATCAAGGTACGGCTCGACCGCAAGCAGCAGGCTCCCCCGCACACGCGGGGATAGACCGTGGCGACTCGACGGCAGTCAAGATCGATCCCGGGCTCCCCCGCACACGCGGGGATAGACCGGGGCCGCAGGAGATGGCCCTATACGTGACGTCGGCTCCCCCGCACACGCGGGGATAGACCCCCAGCATCATGTGTCCCCGGCGCCGTGCCATCGGCTCCCCCGCACACGCGGGGATAGACCGCAGCTCGGCCATGCTGCACACGCGCAGGTCGCGGCTCCCCCGCACACGCGGGGATAGACCCGATATTGTGGCGGCAGGGGCGTGGCTAAACGTGGCTCCCCCGCACACGCGGGGATAGACCCCGAGATCGTCGCCCAGCGCGTGGAGTTTCTCGGGCTCCCCCGCACACGCGGGGATAGACCAGTGGCGCGCCTGGTCTCGCTGCCTAACCTGCGGGCTCCCCCGCACACGCGGGGATAGACCATGGATGCAAAACGGAGACATCATGAGTGATCGGGCTCCCCCGCACACGCGGGGATAGACCCGTCGAACCAGGGTGAGCGGCGATCGCGTCACGGGCTCCCCCGCACACGCGGGGATAGACCCATCGCAGACGGCAAGGTGCATGACCTGTACGTGGCTCCCCCGCACACGCGGGGATAGACCCTCCGCCAGATGGGCATGGGCGACAAGATGGCCGGCTCCCCCGCACACGCGGGGATAGACCCGACCTGGCGCTTGTTCCATCCGTAGCACTTGCGGCTCCCCCGCACACGCGGGGATAGACCGTTGCCTTCCGCTCCAGCGGGGTTCCAGTACTTGGCTCCCCCGCACACGCGGGGATAGACCGGTGACCGGGCTACAGGCAGGTACAGCTGGGGAGGCTCCCCCGCACACGCGGGGATAGACCCAAGGAAAAGGAGAAGACCATGCTTCAGTCTACGGCTCCCCCGCACACGCGGGGATAGACCCTCGCTGGACTGCCGGTCCATCTCTTTGCGCCGGGCTCCCCCGCACACGCGGGGATAGACCTCACCTTGTTCACGCCTGACATGTTGTTGCCTCGGCTCCCCCGCACACGCGGGGATAGACCTGATCGATCCCGCCACCTCTATCCCGACCATGGGCTCCCCCGCACACGCGGGGATAGACCTTCTCCGAGCTCGCTGGCGTCCCCGTCCACTGGGGCTCCCCCGCACACGCGGGGATAGACCGTACTCTGAGGGCGCGGTGGATGTGGCTGGGAAGGCTCCCCCGCACACGCGGGGATAGACCTTGCTGGTCTTCTGCGCGTCGATGAGCGGGATGGGCTCCCCCGCACACGCGGGGATAGACCCGCGACCCTCAGCCGCCTGGTCACCGAACGTGGGGCTCCCCCGCACACGCGGGGATAGACCCATGTGCGCGACCTTCTTGTTTGCCTCGGCGATGGCTCCCCCGCACACGCGGGGATAGACCCGTCGAGCATTGGACCGCGGACAACCGGCTGGAGGGCTCCCCCGCACACGCGGGGATAGACCGTATATTAAAACCGATGAGTCTGGGATTCCAACGGCTCCCCCGCACACGCGGGGATAGACCCTGGCTGACCGGCCGCAGTTTCACCGACTCCACGGCTCCCCCGCACACGCGGGGATAGACCGGATGACGTCTGGAACACGGTCAACGAGTTCAAGGCTCCCCCGCACACGCGGGGATAGACCCCGGAGCTGACGCTTCGCGAACTCCCGTTCGCGGGCTCCCCCGCACACGCGGGGATAGACCGGGGGAGGGCTGCCACGTGCATTCGATGGCCGTGGCTCCCCCGCACACGCGGGGATAGACCCTTGCCCTCGGCATTCGTCCCTCCTTTCAGTGTGGCTCCCCCGCACACGCGGGGATAGACCGCAGCATCAGGACGGCATCCGAGGAAGAGCAGCGGCTCCCCCGCACACGCGGGGATAGACCGGGGATCCCCAGCGTCTCCCCTGCCTGCTGCAAGGCTCCCCCGCACACGCGGGGATAGACCTGGGTCAATGGTATATTCGGTCATGGTCTCAATGGCTCCCCCGCACACGCGGGGATAGACCGTCGACTGGCGAGGCGTGCCGCACCAGAGAAACGGCTCCCCCGCACACGCGGGGATAGACCCACCAGCTTGATGCCCTGGTCGGTTTGTTGACGGGCTCCCCCGCACACGCGGGGATAGACCCTACGTGGGACACAGGTGGAGCTGATGCATCGAGGCTCCCCCGCACACGCGGGGATAGACCCTCGGATTACTCATCAATCCACCCCATGCTCTGGGCTCCCCCGCACACGCGGGGATAGACCGCGTACGGGAAACCCCTGGGACTGCGCGATCACGGCTCCCCCGCACACGCGGGGATAGACCCGTCATACATCCCCAGCCGCCCCTTGACAGGCCGGCTCCCCCGCACACGCGGGGATAGACCGTAGGAGAGCGGGATGGCGAAGCCCAAGCCCAGGGCTCCCCCGCACACGCGGGGATAGACCCCGAGTCCTCGGTCACTGCGGCAGGCGTACCGAGGCTCCCCCGCACACGCGGGGATAGACCTGGAAACTCTACGCGCGAGATCGGGGGCATGGAGGCTCCCCCGCACACGCGGGGATAGACCCTCCTCCTGGATTTTGGTCCCCTTGCCCCACGCGGCTCCCCCGCACACGCGGGGATAGACCCGGTGGGCAGGACTTCATGGGGCGAAAGACCGCGGCTCCCCCGCACACGCGGGGATAGACCCTGCTGGGCCATGTCGTTATCGATCGGGGCCATGGCTCCCCCGCACACGCGGGGATAGACCCGTCATGCGCCTGCCACACTCCCGACACTTCCAGGCTCCCCCGCACACGCGGGGATAGACCCTTGGCCAGCGCCACCTTCAAGGCCCTGTAGTCGGCTCCCCCGCACACGCGGGGATAGACCCTGGGCCAGGATCCATGCGGCAAGCCAGCCGGCGGCTCCCCCGCACACGCGGGGATAGACCTGAGTCAATGGTATATTGAGGCATGGTCTCAATGGCTCCCCCGCACACGCGGGGATAGACCCCTGGCAGACCCCGTGAGTTGCTACCTGCAGATGGCTCCCCCGCACACGCGGGGATAGACCGCGCCATGGCGGTCTTTCGCCCCATGAAGTCCTGGCTCCCCCGCACACGCGGGGATAGACCCGTCATTGGTCTCGACTGACCGCAGCGGGACGGGGCTCCCCCGCACACGCGGGGATAGACCCTCGGCCGGCGACACCACCGGGCGCATTAGCGCGGCTCCCCCGCACACGCGGGGATAGACCCGGTGGTTGCACCTCGACGTCACGTATAGGGCCGGCTCCCCCGCACACGCGGGGATAGACCTGGGCGCAGCTTCATCGTAGATGACGGTGGTCCGGCTCCCCCGCACACGCGGGGATAGACCCGACCAGGGCCACGAGCAGTCCGAGCGTTACGGGGCTCCCCCGCACACGCGGGGATAGACCGCTGACCGCAGCGGTTGCAGGGGCTGACAAGGAGGCTCCCCCGCACACGCGGGGATAGACCCGGGCGGTCATCGGTGAGCAACAGAAGCTTGTTGGCTCCCCCGCACACGCGGGGATAGACCCATGGCGATCCTTGTCCCATGCGCCGAAGATGCGGCTCCCCCGCACACGCGGGGATAGACCTCGTCATCGGTGCCTTGCGCTTGATGGGTCTCAGGCTCCCCCGCACACGCGGGGATAGACCCTACTGCGACCACCGCGAGGGCCACGCCGACGGGGCTCCCCCGCACACGCGGGGATAGACCCGACAATGGGCGCCTGTCCGACTACGACTACGCGGCTCCCCCGCACACGCGGGGATAGACCTCTCCTCGTCGTCCACCGGGCCGAGCACCACGCGGCTCCCCCGCACACGCGGGGATAGACCGGTAGCCCTGGCGCAGCAGGCCGCGGATCTCGGGGCTCCCCCGCACACGCGGGGATAGATGTCGATCGCGGTCTAAGAGTAGGCCACTTCTCGCGGCGTGGCCGGCCACCCAGAATATGCGCTCGCACAGGGGGCACATCGGCGAGATCGCGGTTTGGTAGGCCACCCGTTCGAGGGGAGTG
>Ga0180009_10004492_pt1 | contig 15358 bp, 12 predicted proteins | sample OS_PC_MetaG_FD_123537 | JGI IMG/M metagenome (GOLD analysis project Ga0180009, IMG submission 123537) | Groundwater microbial communities from the Aspo Hard Rock Laboratory (HRL) deep subsurface site, Sweden - OS_PC_MetaG | ecosystem: Environmental > Aquatic > Deep subsurface > Groundwater...
ATCCGGAACTCAGGAGGCTACAATTCTTTGTAGGGATTAGGACCAATCTCCTCCATCCTCTTCAGGAAGTCGTCAAATATCTGGGGAAGCTTCTCATATTCGGATATTGAAAGCTGATGCACCTGAAGCCGGTCTTTCTCAAGGACAAGTCGGGTAAGCGTCTCCTGGACTTTCTCCATCCTGTAATCGGCCAGTTCGCTACCCTTTACAAAATGACACTGGTAATCATCACCATATTTGCAGCCTATCATGAGTATCCCATCAATACCTTTGGAGAGAGCATCGGCAATCCAGACAATATTGACCGAGCCTAGGCATCGCACCGGGATAACTCTAACGTATGGGTTATAGGCAAGACGATTGATACCGGCTATATCAAGGGCGGGATAAGCATCATTTTCACAGAGGAAAGCCACCACCCTTGGCTTTTCTTCAAACTCATCGGGTACTTCTATCGCCTTAATCATAGAGCTGATAATGTCAACCGAATAGTCCTTAAAAGAAATAATTCTTTCTGGGCATGAACCCATACAGATGGCACATCTCCGGCACCGCGTGGGATTGGGCAGAGGATTAAACTTTTCATCCTCATTATATACCCCAAAGGGACATTCCTCGGTACACCGCTTACATTGAGTACACCGTTGCATGAACAGGTCGGGGTATGTCTGGTCCCATGTTCTTGGATGTACTGCATACCCTCTGGCGGTAAGCTCAACACACTGGATTGCCTTGAGAGCGGCACCGGTGGCGTCTTCAACGGAGACCGCGCTATCCGCCGGCTGCCGAACACAACCGGCCGCATAAATCCCGGTTCGGCGTGTCTCATAAGGGAAACAGATAAAGTGTGAGTCAGGAAATCCGTACTTTAGGGTGGGTAGCTCAGGCCCTTGGCGGTATTTAAGATGAAGGGCAGGCGATGCGTAGAACCCGGAATCCGGTGCTATTTCAGCTGATGCTTCTTCCCCCGCAGTAGTCCCAGAATCAGCTTTAGCTAACTGTACCTCTCCAGGCACGGAGTTAGGCACCATCCCGGTAGCGAGAACCACCATATCCGCCTTAACAGCAATCACCTCACCCAGCAGTACGTCGTTGAACTCTACGACCAGTCCTTTCCCACCATCCTCGGTAATATTTAATACTTCCCCTCTGGCGAAGACGACTGACCCGTCTTCCTGCACCCAGCTATAGAAGTCCTCATACTGGGCAGGGGTTCGTATATCCTTGTAGAGAATGTAAACCTTGGAATCAGGATTTTGTTGTCTTACGTAGAGGGCTTGCTTTAAGGCGGTAAGGCAGCAAACAGAAGAACAGTAGGTCAGGTGATTCTCATCCCTGGAGCCAGCACACAGGATAAAGGCTACGCTCTCCGCTTCTTTGCCATCCGAAGGACGTTTTATCTTGCCTTCTTGCGCTATCTCCTCCATCTGAAGGGTGGTAATGACGTCAGGACACTTACCGAAGCCTAGGGAATCTAGTTTACTGGCATCATAGGGCGTGAAACCAGTAGCCTGAACAATAGCCCCTGCCTTTAGATTGCTCTGGTTGCCATTTTGCCTCAGCTGGACATCAAACATCCCCGGAGCTCCCTCAATCTTTTCTATCTCGGTTCCGACAAAAATCTTAATCCGCGGATTTTCTTCCACTTCTTTGATTTTAGCCTCAATGCCAGTGTCTTCCAGTTCATGATAAGGCGGATGCTTGGGGAATTGTTTGTAAAGTTTGGTCATCCAGCCACCCAAAGAGGGACTCTTTTCTACTAGGCAAACTTCGTAGCCGGCTTTGGCTGCTCCCAGAGCTGAGGACAACCCGCTTATGCCACCGCCAACCACCAGTATAGTTTTGTCAATTGCCTCCTGGAAGGGTTCCGGCGGCGACACCTTTTGCGCCCTAGCTAGCCCCATCCTGAGGTAATCCTCAGCTAACATCTGGGTATCTTCGTCGTCAGAGGGATGAGTCCAGATAACGTGTTCCCTCAGATTTACCCTCTCCAGGACAGTGGTAGTAGTATCATAGGAGAAACTATCTGATTTGGCTCGAGGAGAACAGGCGGCTATGACTACGGTGTTAACTCCGTCCTCTATATCCTTTTTTATTACCTGAGCCCCTTCTTCACCGCAGAGGGAAGGATGGATCCGGCATAGGTCCACCTTATATTCTTTGGTGGCTAATTCACATAACTTGTCTGCGTCAAGTGCATCCCCAATGCCACAGCCACTACATATATAGGTTCCTGTTTTCTTATCCATTGACTTCTACACCTACTACAGATTGGATTGCCTTCAGCGCTGCCGCGGTGGCACTCTGAACCGAAGTCGATACATCGGCTGGCATCCTGGCGCACCCAGCAGTATATATACCGGGCTGTTCAGAGGATATGAATCCATAGTCATCAGAGTCTATCTCTATGGGTATCCCTTTCTCCGCAATTGAGGGGACGATGCCGGTAGCCAGCACAACCATCTCAACCTTCTCGCTGACTTTCTGACCGGCAAGGGTGTCCTCTACCTCAACAATTAAGTCTTTTGTTTCCGGGTCCTCGCCAATCTTAGCTACCTTGCCCCTCACCAGAGAGACACCATCATAACTCTGGACTCGGCGGTAAAAGTCTTCCAAGGTACCGGAAGCACGAATGTCCATATAAAAGATGAAGACCTTGGCATCAGGATACCGTTCCTTAACATAGGTGACCTGTTTTAAGGAACCAAGACAGCATACGGCGGAGCAGTAGGGGAGATGATTTTTATCCCTGGAGCCGGCGCATTGCACAAAGGCGATACTGCTTATCTCCTTCCCATCCGAAGGGCGAACTATCTTCTCATGAGTTGGCCCGTCGGGAGCCGCTAGCCTTTCCATCATTACATTGGTTATCACATTTGGATACTTACCAAAGCCCAGATTATCAATTTTGGTAGCATCGTATGGCTTCCAGCCGGTGGCGACAATAACCGAGCCAACCTTGATATTCAGCTTTTGTTCAGGCATCGCCAAGTCAATAGCGTCATACGGACAGGCGGCAACGCATTTAGCGCACTCCGAACCCGGACAAACCGCGCTGTCAATCACATATTGCATGGGGAAGGCCATCGGATGGGGTAGATAAATAGCCTTGGTCTTGTCCATACCAAGGTTGAAGTCATTTGGTCTTTCTACTGGACAAACATCAACACATTTATTACAGGCGGTACAGTTATCATTCACCAGACGGGGGGTTAGCTTGACTGTTACCTCATAATCCCCCTCTTTCCCGGAGATGCCTTCTACTTCTGCCAAAGTAAAAACCTTAAGCCTAGGATTTGCCTTAATCCTCTTGAAGTTTATCTCGAGACCACAAGTAGGGGGGCAAAGCTTGGGGAAATATTGGTTCGACCTGATTACCCTCCCCCCCAGAAACGGGTTACTCTCTATTAAGAAGACATTGTAACCCACTTCAGCTGCTTCAACTGCCGCCGTAATCCCGCTAATCCCCCCTCCAATGACAAGAATACTATCTGGAGAGCCTACGCTTTCTTCGTCTTTCATGGAACTCCCTTTATTCCGTAATGAGGCCTAATTCCTTCTTCTTGCTTTCCCAAACCTCATCCTTGACCTTCAAGGTGCTTTCTCTGAAAAGAGCAAACCTTAACCAAGCTAAGCCAATATTCAGTAACTCCTCATCATCCGTTTTGATCCTTTCAATTGTCTCGTCTTCGAACTCAAAACGATCAAAAAAGCTGCTTTCAAGAAGTTGCCTTCTAAATCGGTCAAGATTATAACAGGTCTGGTAAAACATTTGGACATTGGCTGGTCCAAGCTCCTTTCCTTCCTGAAAGTGCTTGTGCAGGGTAAGCTGCATGTAGGCCTCAGACTTTTTATTGTAGGTATCAACCTCTTGGTCAACCAGCCATTCCTTAACCGTCCATTCCTTATCCTCTTTGAAGCCCAGACAGAGCCCCCCCTCCTCTTCAACAATAAAACAAAACTCCTCACCACTAGACTCCGTCTTAGAGGAGGCCAGCCCTAGGGGATACATGCGGCATGCCCAAGGCCGGTCCGTATATATGCTACACCCTTCTGGAATAACGAAGGGACATTTTTTATGTTCGTCATCCCCCATCTTTAGTAAAGCCACTGGGAGTTGCTGATCCTGCAAAATGATAGACAGGGTATATTTTCCCAGGAACTCTTCAGAAGAAAGGTTTAATACCCTTTTCATACGGAGGACATCGTAAGGCGTAAGAAAAATATTCACATCGCCGCAACACTTCCCAAAACAAGAAAGTCCTTTATGACAGGAGAATCTGAACTTGTCGGCTATGGAAAGTCTCTGGTATTCGTTTAGTATAAGCTCTTTCTGCGTTTTCATTTTACAAAAATGAGGCCCCGAGCACCGCACAACGATGCCCGGAGCCCCGTTCGTCTTAATTCACCGTCTCTTGACCGTTACTCTCAACAGCATAATTGTTAGTCAACTATCTGGATGATATCCTTGGTAAACACGTCCCACTTTTCAGTCTTAGGATCCCATTTGCAGTTGACAAAGACCTTCCAGTTCTTATCATCCATACTTGGTGTATCGGCCCGGAAGTAATAGCCTGGCCACCTTGTTTCCTCGCGGAAGAGTACGCTCCTCACATGAGCTTCTGCCTGCCACATCCGGTGTATGTTTTCCCAGCACCTCATCAGCTCGTGGAGACCCTCAGCAGCAAGCTTCTCTGAATCCTCCTTCAGGAAATCAAGTAGCTCAAGGCCCTTTTCCAGATAAGGCTTGTTGGTAGTAAACATAGTCGTTATGCCGCCGGCATACTCGTCCATGATTTTCTGGAGCCGGTACATAAACTGTGTCGGCCTGATGTAGTTTTCATTGACATCTGGATTGTCCGTCTGTCCAGAGTTTTGCTCGTAGAGGTCAAGTGGTTTGAGAATCTGTTGCTTCAGCGCCTCAACCTGGGCAGGGTCCACCTTGGGCTGCTCGGGATTGTCAACGCAGTAGGCCAAGGCTGCTTTGGCGGCTATTCTCGCTTCAGCGTGGGAACCGTCAGAGAATTTGTGGCTTGAAGCTCCCGAGGCGTCACCAGCAGCGAAGATACCCTTGACAGTACACATACGGTTGTAGCCCCAGAAGTATTCAGGCGGGGAAAGGTCCTCAGGGCCACTTACCCAGGCACCGGAAGCACCGGAATGGGAACCAATGAAGTATGGCTCACAGGCCTGGATTTCGGAAGGTTTCTCTTCGGGGGAAGTATTGGTGCCAGCCCACAGGATAGCCTGAGAAATGGTCATATCCAGGAAGTCCTCCCATGCCTCGGACTCAACTTCCCTTAGCCTCTTTCTCCTTTCCTTCTCATCTGGTACGGCGGCTATGATGTTGGCAATAGCCTCTTCCGTTCTCATGAAGGCCGGACCTTTGCCTTCCTTCTGGTCAAGCATCATGAGCCAGTTTCTCAGGTTGGCAGGCACCGGTTTCACCTTCCCGTAGGGAAGCCACTTTTCTAACTCTGACCTTCTCTCTTCCATATAGTTACCGCCCAGAGCTGTGGTTGCCCGGGATTTGAAGAGGAGGAACCAGGCACCAACAGGACCGTAAGCATCCTTGAACCGCACCGGGATGAAGCGAACCTCCTGGCAGGTCATTTCACAGCCACTCTTCAGAGTGAAGTAGGCACTGGAACCAGTATTAAATGGTGGATACCAGGATCTTCCGAAACCCTCGCCGGTAGACCGGGGCTTGAACACATGAACTGCCCCGCCCATGGCAACCAGAACCGCCTTAGCCTTGAATACATAAAACTTATTCTCCCTGGTGCTGAATCCTACGGCACCGGCAACACGGTCTCCATCCATCAAGGGATCGGTGATGAATATTCTTTCATAGAGACAATCATCGCCCAGAGTGGCCAGAGCATTCTTGGCTGCTTCAGCAATGATGACCTTGTAGGATTCGCCATTGATCATGAGCTGCCAGGGACCTTCAAAAACGTAGTTGCCCTCGTTATCCGTCCAGATAGGCAAGCCCCATTTCTCAAACAGGTGGACGCTACCATCCACATGCCGGGCAATGTCATAAACCAAATCCTCCCTGGTGATACCCATCAGGTCATTCCTGACGTAACGGACATAGTCCTCCGGGCTCCTTCCCTTAGCATCCATGCCCACGTATTGATTCAGGGCGGAAAGGCCCATGGCAACTGCGCCACTCCTATCTGTAGCCGCCTTATCGACCATGATTACCTTGAGGTTGTTTTTCTTCGCCCAGTGGGCAGCCTCAACGGCAGCTCCACAGGCCGCCATACCCCCACCAATTATCAGTAAATCGGTGGTTACTTCAACAGTTTCAAAATTTGCCATCTTCTCACCCCTTTCCTTAATGTTATTGCTTCTTCTTTATGGTAGGAAGCTCCTTGACTCTTAGTGACTCGGGCTCAGTAAACAGATACGGGCTCTTGAGATCTTCTGCTTCTGGAGCAGTCTTAAAGCCTCCATCCGGTACTGCAGAACCCTCCACCGTAGTCCTGATGGGGAACTTGAACCGCTTGAGAGTACCGTTTCTGAACTTAACGGTCCACATAATGTCTTCCGTCCCCCTCAGGGGAGTAATGCTGGCACCCATGGGGACAAAGTCAGCATAACCCCTTACCGCCATGGCTTGCTGAGGGCAGATCTTAACACAGTTATAGCACTCCCAGCACATTGATGGGTCACGGTTATACGCTTTCATGGTATCTGTGTTCAAAACAATCAGGTCATTGGGGCAAATGTACTGACAAGCTGTTCTGTCCTGTCCCTTGCAGCCATCGCACTTCTCCATGATTACAAAACTTGGCATTCTTTCCCTCCTTGTAGATTAGTTCGACATTTTTGTTTAAGATGTTTCTCTGTTTTCTCTATGTCTCCCTCCTCTCTCTGGCAAAGATTCAACAAAAACAACAACTATTAATTCTCTAGGCTTTGGTAATAGTCCATAAGTATTTTTGCCACTTCTGGCCGGGCAAATTCAGCAGGTAGTGACTCGCCATTGAAGAGCATTTCACGAACCTTTGTGCCAGAAAGCATCAAGTAGTCCTCATTGGAATGAGGGCAATCGCGAATCATAACGATAGCATTGCATTTGTAGCACCATACGGTATGGTCTCCCCGATAGATGCTAATCTCGAGGGCATCCTTGAGAATCTTATCAAATATGGTTTGAGCATCAAAAGGGCCGTAGTAGTCGCCAACGCCAGCGTGGTCGCGACCGGTGATCAAGGTTGTTGCTCCCATATTCTGGCGGAAGATGGCATGCAGCAAGGCCTCACGCGGGCCCGCATAGAGCATGTCGAAGCCGTAGCCTGTGACCTCTGCTGTATTGGGCTCGAAATAGAGTTCCACCATTTTCCTAATTGCAGCATCGCGCACATCGGCAGGAATATCGCCCTTCTTCAACTTGCCCAACAGCATATGTATCACAGCACCATCGGCGTTTTCTGCTTTCATCGCCATCTTTACTAGCTCTTCGTGTGCCCGGTGCATAGGGTTGCGGGTCTGGAACGCCACCACCTTCTTCCAGCCGTTCTTCTTGATCATTTCACGTATTTGTGGTGCTGTGCGGAAGGTGTTAGGGAAATCGGTGGCAAAATATGAGTAGTTCAATACCTGAATCGGACCGGAGATGAAGGTTCTTCCGGCACTCATCCACGCATCGACGCCAGGATGTTTCTCATCGAGAGTGCCGTAGACCTTCTCGGCTATGAACCTCATTTGATCTTCGGTTGCCTCCTCTATGGCCTGCACATCCTGGATGGCGATAACCGGGTTGCCATCAACGTTAGGGTCTCTGAGCGCAATCCGCTTGGCACCCTTGACGGGGCTGGCATCTTTGACCACGCTCACGATAGGAACGGGCCAGAAGAGGCCGTCCTTGGTCTGCATTTTCTCAGCTACTTTCAGTGACTCTTCGAGGCCCATGTATCCCTTCAAAGGATTGAAATATCCGGATCCGAGCATTACTGCGTTTGCGGCCGCTTGCGAACATACAACTATCGAAGGTAGGGATTTTGCTTCCTTAACTAGGTCCTCCCGCTTCTTGTCATCGGATACGTAAAGTGGATTTAACGTGTCTGAACCGTGTGGTTTGATAAGTCCGCCTGTCATTCTCACCTCCGTGCTAAAAGATTTCTAAAGCTATTTCTGATGTTGCCAGCGGTCCTAGCTTTACACATGACCTGGCTTCCCGCGCTCCTTACCCCCAAGAATTAGGAAGGAGTTCTGGGATAGAGGGTATGTAGCCAACAGTGAAAATTTTACCTTGCAACCTAGAGTTACTTCAGAAACGCTTCTTTTAATTGGGAAACTAACAATCGACCTATTAATCTTATTATTTCATGACCGCAGGGCGCATCGACTAGCAGACCTATTTTTCCCCGAGGAAAACACCTAAAAGCCCTGACCTTTGCTAGGCAAATATACGTAGTGCCTCATCATACGCTAGATTGGTCGCCTAAACTGGTCAGGCATCCCGTCCAGACAGTCACTCGCTGCCTGGCTAGCTACCGAAAAAGTTGCACCTGTGTGGCATAAGAGGTATAATGACCTTGATGGGACCAGACAAGATTAGAATCATCATTGCCGATGATCATAAGGTGGTGCGTGAAGGCACGCGAGAGTTGTTACAGAAGGAGAACGACTTGGATGTGGTGGGTGAGGCTGGGGATGGTGAAGAGGCGGTCAAGCTGGTTGAGAAACTCAAGCCAGATGTAGCAATTGTGGATATTGCTATGCCTCGGCTTAATGGCATCGAGGCCACCAAACAGATCAAGGCTATCTCACCAAGAACAGCGGTACTGATACTGACTGGCTACGACTATGACCAGTACGTCTTCGCTCTTCTGGAAGCAGGTGCTGCTGGCTACCTGCTCAAAGATGTTCGAGGACAAGAGGTAATCGAGGCTGTTCGGGCGGTGCACGCCGGGGAATCAGTACTGCACCCGGTGGTTGCTCGCAAGGCCCTGGATCATTTCGTACGGTCGGAGAAGAACAAGGCTAATGTGGTACAGTCCCCGGTTCTCACTGATAGGGAGATAGAAGTGCTGCGCTCTGTGGCGAGAGGTCAAGGTAATAAGGAGATAGCCCAGGACCTGAACCTTAGCGTACGCACCATTCAAGCCCATCTGGGAAATATCTTTAACAAACTCAAGGTAAGCTCACGTATTGAGGCAGTGCGGTCTGGGTTAAAGAATGGGCTGCTAACCTTGGAGGATATCATAGAATCCTAATGGGGGAGGGAAACACATGACCCAGAAGCTGATGAGAACCTCAGCTAGTAGTACAAATAAGAAGCAGTTCTATCAGGAAGAATTTCTAGAACTGCAAGCTGCCAACAAGAAACTCCAGAAACGAGTGGCTGCCACAGAGAAGAACGAACAAAGGTTGGCTGCCCTAAATGCTATCTTTGGTCTAATCACCCAGTCCGCGGAAATCCGAGATATTCTCACTCTTGCCGCCGACCAGATTATGGAAGTAATGAATGCGGATGCCGTCACGGTGTTCCTCCTGGACGAGGAAACCAAAGAGCTTATACTGGAGTTAAATGAGGCGGGCTCTGAACAGCTAGTGAGCGAGAAGAAGAGGTATCAAATAGGCGAAGGGTATCATGGTAAGGTAGCTGAAACCGGAGAGCCTATGGTGATAGAGGATGCTACCAGTGCACCGCCGCACGGACGGGCGGTAGCCGACAGGGGAATAAGGTCACAGGTTATCGTCCCTTTGAAATCCAAGGGGAAGGTGATAGGCACCCTCTGTGCTACCAAGCACACACTAACCAAGTTTGACCCGGATCAGGTAGAGTTGCTAAGCAGTATTGGTAATCATATCGGGGCTAATCTGGGGAATGTGCGTCTCTACCAGGGCATGAAGCGGACACTAAGCCAGCTACAGCACTCAGAGGAGAGGTATCGTGTCCTCTTTGAGAATGCCAGTGATGCCATCTGGGTGCATGACTTTGACAACAAAACATTGGCTGCCAACAGAGCCTGTGAGAAGGTTACTGGCTACTCTTTGAAGGGTTTGATGGACATGAACGTATGTCAACTACTATCCCATAATGGCAGAGCGCACGTTGACAGCATTGAAGCCAGCTTGCTCCGGGATGAGCCTGTTGACCCACGCTGTGAGGTGGAGCTAGTCACGAAAGGGGGAGCGACGAGGATTATCGAGGTCACGACAAGCCTGGTAACCCATGAAGGCGAAGCGACAGGCTTTCAACACGCTGCCCGAGACGTGACGGATGAACGAGAAATGCAGGAGAACCTTCGCTACTATCTGCAGCAGGTTACCCGGGCTCAAGAGGAGGAACGCAAGCGGATTGCCCGGGAATTGCATGACGAAACAATGCAGAACTTAATTGTTATCTCCCGACAGCTAGAAAAAATCACCTCCAGTGATGCCCTGTGGGAGGAAAGCCTTGAAGTGGTGCGTGGTCTCAAGAAGCAAATTGAGACTGCGGTGCAGGAAATACGCCGTTTCAGCCATGACCTGAGACCGACGGTGCTTGATGACCTGGGATTGCTGCCGACACTGGAGCTGCTGGCTGATGACCTGGAGAAGGAGGGAATTGCTGCTAGCTTCAAGGTGGTTGGTGAGGCAGGACGGCTCGTACCTGAGGTAGAGGTGATGCTATTTCGCATTGCACAGGAAGCTGTAAGAAACATACAGCGACATGCTCAAGCTTCGGTAGCAGAACTAGTCATAGAGTTCCGTGATGCAAAAGTAAGGTTGAGTATCAGAGATAACGGCAGGGGTTGCAGCTTACCACAGAGACCAAGAGATCTGGCCAGCCTGGGCAAGTTGGGGGTGGCAGGAATGCACGAGCGGGCACGGTTGTTGGGCGGTAATCTAATGCTCGAATCCAGGCCGGGCAAAGGGACAACGATAACTATTGAAGTCCCCGTTTAGTCAACATATCTTCTTTATCCACCCTACAAAGCCTAGCTTCACCCAAGTTTGAGACTCCTCAGTGGTCTCGCTTCAGATGAGGGATGTGGCCAAACCTGAATCTTGAGTGTGGAATCCGGGTTCAGATCCTGGCTCTACATTTCCGCTTAACAGGGAAGAAGCAAAATAAGATAACCATCTTCACTCAACAAAATAGCGTTTTGTGATACCGAATCGTCACATCCGGATGTGTGGCAAATAGTATGTGTCTATAAATCTGTCATCCACCCGAGATACCTGTTACCTCTTCCCCACCGCCGTATGGCATGAAATACTCCCAGAGCTACAAAAAAGCCAATAGCCATATTTGTCAGTAAGGCCAAAACAACGACTAATCCCATTATGGGCAGCTCTCTTGATTTGATGTCCCTGGCAAACCCGGTCAGCTGGATTCCTATTAAAAGTAACATAGCTCCGATGATACCCTCGGGGAATAAGGCGAAAAGTGTGGCGATGGAACCAGCTAAAAAAAGACCCAGACTTATCTCAATGATGCCTTCGATAATATTTGTACCACCCGTTCTTGCCCCAAAGTAGTACTGTCCCGCTAGACCTCCCGCGCCATGGCACATGGGCATCCCGCCGAAAAATGGTGAAACAATATTCATGATGCCATGGTTTAGCGCCAATTTCTTCTCGGATACCGCCTTACCCGGGAAGTATTCTGTAATTAGAGCGCTGGTAGCGATGACGGCATTGGTCGTCGTCAGCGCTATCTGAGCAAAACCTGCCAGCACCAGCCCCTGCCATATTTCGATTGGACTAAAGATAGTAATGGGTGGTAAGGTAAAACCAAAGTTGGCTACACCTGCGAGCTCACCCTTAAAACCCATCACCGCAACCCCTAGAACCATCAGGACGATAGCAGCAGGGGCATACCTGTTGTTTCGGAGCAGAACCACAATGAAAATGGAAACGACCCCGAGAATCCAGCCGGTGAAGACCATCTTAAATCCCTCAATGGCTAGCATTATCCCCAGGGCCACTTGGATACCCCTTACCACGCTCTTCGGTGTAATAGCTGCTATCTTCGTGACCAGCCCCGTGAAGGAGAGTATCAGCCAAATTATACCGGTGCCAAACCCTGTTGCATAAACTAGAGAAGGAGACCATCTCTGCGCAATGGCCGTCGCGGCCAGTACCTTCATCGGCTCTATAGGCATCGGCAGCCGGTAAATCACTCCCGTAAGTACGTTCGCCAGCCCCATCATCACCAGTAGTCCAGCCGGATTCAGACCGTTAACCACAAAATAGCCGATGGCCAGGGGGAAAAGGGTACCGAAATCACCGGTTGAGCCTGCCAGCTCACGCAGGTTAAACTCAAAGTCTTTAATGCGCATAAAATTGACCTGCCGCCAATAATCATACCACCTTTTGAGTTAGAGTTACTAACATTAAACCTAGACTGCTTTTTGGGGGGACAGGTCACCCTGTCCCGGCAAGGTGAACTCACCATATCATTACTCTGGCTCAAAATGTCAGGCACTTTGATTTTACTGCTACTTCCAGTAAAATAGGTTGCGGGAGAGGTGTCCGAGTGGTTTATGGTGCCGCTCTCGAAATTTAGATCTAGTTGTCCCATGCCATTACTTTACGTTTAAAATGGAACCTTCGTGTTAACAGCTGAAATCTTGTCCTGAGCGTAAAACACCAATTGGTAACTTTCCGTTTTATTCAGTCCGTTAGCTATTTGTTAGCTATTTTTAACTTCCGGTCAGGCATGAATCATCTTCTGTGCGGTCAGAAACTGTATATACTATCTTACGATTGGGTTCAAGCAAGTTCGTCTTAAGGATAGCTTAATGTTTGTGCGCCATACTGAAGTAAAACCGAACACTATGCTTCTGCTATCTACAGGCTCAATGAAACCGCATTTTTACCGGACTTAGGTTTTACCAAAGCTGACAGAACCGATTCTGCGATGGTTCCGCCATTGCACGAAACAAGCGATGTTACGCGTAGGGAACTCGTTTTCCCCTCTACTTGAAATAGACGGGCCATACCAAACTCATGCTTGCTTATGGAACCAGTGCCAGAAACAAACAGTTATCCCCACCGTTGGATGAGTCAACCGACTAATGATTGTTGAGCTTACAGTGGGTTTACGAATCTTGCGTAAATCCTCTCTGATTTCCAAGAAAGTCTGTAATCCTATATATCCTATAGCTACGAAATCGGCATTCAGTTCCATTGCCCAAGAAAAAATACACGGGATAGCGAGGGCCAGCACTGAGATAATTACACCCCACATGAATCCCAACAGGTAACCAGGGTTCATTGAAATCAACGATTGGATCAGAGATACAAAAGCCCAAGCTAAAGAAAAGAAACCACAAATTACGAGAAAACACAGAGGGATGGCAAAAAACGACCACCACTGCTTAGTGTGTGCCATCTCATGGATAAGCACATAGTTAGATAATCGCTCGTTATCTAGCACCGATTCATGAATGATGATTGTCCTGAAAGGTGTGCATTGACCTAAAAATAAGGTTCTATCGCCTGAAAAAATGATAACTTCCCGCTCCCCACCATTCGGAATTTTCATTGTCTGAGTGCGGACAAATTTCCCGTTGATAAAATGGATATGCAATTTCGCCAATCCCAGTAAGATCGAATTCATTATTTTAATGGTTTTCTCCATATAGTACAGTGATGCTGAGATAGTATGCGAGCGCAGAGCACGACGTCACAAAATGGACAATTGTTATCCGTGAGCGTCCTCGCGAAAAAGGTTTTCCCTCACAGAGCGCTAAACTTAAGGGGAATCATCGGCTAACGTTAGTTCTCGGCCTTTCCGAAGCCCGTGTTAGCCAGCCTCAAGAGCAAGGTGGCAAAGCGACTGCAAAATTCGTCAGCCCCCTCGCCTTATAAGATGACCTAGAACTCTCATCGAAGTGCTGGTGCGCCTCCTGACGGACTTGCTCTCCCCCAGATACTCACCCTGCCTTTCAAGCAAGGCACGAAGTAAATTTTTGACCTTTTGGCTTTGCTAGTGGAAAAGGAGCCTTCACTTGGCTTCGGTAAACAAGCCCCACTTAGGAAACGAACGTGGCTAACCTAGTACAATCTCCTCTTCGCAGAAACCATCCGGAGTTGACCGGAACTTTCGCACCCGAAGGTTGAGACTGGGATTAAGTTGCTTGGCCACTGCGTCCATAAACCTCATAGGGCCAGCACGGCAGCCGGTCTCGATAGTCTTGGCATCCATTCCCAGCGTCCGGGCTGCTTCGTAAATGGGACACCTGCCATTACTTACCACAACCCTTTGGGGGCTTTCTTCTAACACTTCGTAACTCTCCCCAAGACTCTCCTTCAAGTTCTTGACCAGCGACCAAGCCGCTTTGGCGTCGAATTCCTTAATACCCGATTGCTCTTTCATCATCTTGCCTTGCATAGCGCCCATGGATTCACACATCTTGGTTTGCAAGGCAATGGCTCGTTCCATGCCTATTTCCTGAGCAACCACATTCAGGTATGCGTTCAAGAAAATAAGCGCCGTCTTGGCACCCCTAAAAACGTCTTCAGTTGCCATGTTGATTACTCCTTCCTGTCGACATTCTTGCTCCCCACCACCCTACCACAGCGATGTTCTATTTCCTTGTTTCACCTCCTTTCCACCGTGAGGCTATTTATTTTGCCTCTAATGATGAACAGGCGAATCTCATTAAATAACTTATAGACGAACTCGAAGACTCCTAATCCGGTAGTGTTTCTATAATATTAAGCAGTCACTGTAGTGGCTGTCAAGGCTACCATACACCCCGGACGCATCAGAGGAGGGATCGAAAAAAGTCTCCCATCTAGCCAACATTGAACAAATCGCCCAATTGTGCAATTTGGACTTTGCTTCTTGATCAACATCAACGTACCCTTTCAATGAGTCAGCCGGTCTACGGCTCTATTGCGCTGCAACCAAAGTCTGAAAGTGATTCCACCTATATCGGACTAGTGCCTCGATACTCCAAGTGACCAAGCGGGTTTCCTCGGCACCCCAGGCTTGTCAGTAAGGCGGATTTGGTTTGAACCATCAGCATCTATCACGCATATGTACTCATTCTGGTTATGTAGAGACACGTAAGCTATGTACAGACCGTCAGGCGACCAGGATACATATCGGTCACCAGCAGGATCGTTTGTGAGGCGAATCTGGTTAGAGCCATCTACATTCATCACATATATCTCCCAGTTTCCGTCCCGGTCAGAGGCGAAGGTAATGCGTGAGCCGTCGGGTGACCAAGCCGGATGTTGGTCAGCCGCCATGTTGTTACTCAAGTTGGTTTGGTTGGAACCGTCGGCCCCCATGACATATATCTGGGGCTTCCCATGGCGGTGGGAGACGAACGCAATTTTGGAGCCATCGGGTGACCATGTGGGTTCAGTGTCGATACCGGGAGCATCGGTAAGGGCG
>Ga0180009_10004493_pt1 | contig 15356 bp, 14 predicted proteins | sample OS_PC_MetaG_FD_123537 | JGI IMG/M metagenome (GOLD analysis project Ga0180009, IMG submission 123537) | Groundwater microbial communities from the Aspo Hard Rock Laboratory (HRL) deep subsurface site, Sweden - OS_PC_MetaG | ecosystem: Environmental > Aquatic > Deep subsurface > Groundwater...
AACAACTCATCTTTGAGCTCTGATCAGCGAAATCCCACCGGATGACTGAAAAAAAGCATGCTTTGATCCACGAACACCTGTTTTCATGTGAAAGCTGGGTACTTTTCAACACCCTTTAATGGTATCAACAGCGGAGGCAATCAGAAAATCCCGATAGTTCTCCTCGCTGGTTTCCGATTTGTGTTTCCACAGGCAGTACTGTCGATACAGGTCAAACCCCTCCGAATCGAATTCGACGGGGTGCTGAACGATCCTCAGGTCTTTGTTCCGTTTCCAGATCCGTCTTTGAGAACGGGACCGTTTGAAATCCTCGACACAGATCCGGATAGAGATGCACTCGGCACAATTCGGGCACTTGTTCTTGTAAAAAAAATGGCCGCTTCTCCGAAATCCGTTGTCGATCAGTTTTTCATAAACACTGCTGCGTATTTCATCAACCCTGAACATGTAGCTGACCCATTCCAGATTCTCGAGATAGGGACATTCGCCGTTGCTGGCTTCAAAAACCTGTATTTCCATGATGCATTAAACCCATCCTGTGGGGAAAAAAGACCAGATAAAAGATGTGTTCCCCTGATGCTTCCTCCGGATCTTACGCAACGATCCGGTTCATATAGCTGTTGTTTTTAGAAAAAAGCTGTGTTATCCAGTCATAAATGCATAAACACGGGTTCTGGTTCCGCGCACCTGGAGTCGGACAGTTCCCTGCTCAACCGGCAAACATTCAGAAACGGGGAATCGATCTCCATGTGGGGACTCGTGCCACGATTTTAATCGGGTGGGTAGTTCATTGGCAAGCGCCCACGCATCCAGTCTTTTTCCCGGTTTTTTTCCCAGTCCCGACAACAAAAAGGTCGCTATGGCAGAAAGCATCGCGCAACAGGTCAGAAAACGGCTGGAGAAAAAAACCCACATGACCAACCTGGAACCTGATGCCAAGTTCCCTGATATCAGGCACAATAGGATTCGCCACGGTAAATCCGGATTTATTAGACTAAGATCACAAAAGAAGGAAAATAACCGGGTGGCCGTCTCGGATGCTTCCCCTCAAAAGGGTCGAATCAGACACAGTTCCATCCGGGAAAAGGTCACCCGTCGAACCCACCAGGCAGCAGCGGAATTCCAGACACCCGATCTGGGAAAAAGGGTCACGGCTCTGGAGAAAAAGGTCGATCCGCTGACAAAAACCCTGAAGCAGCCAGGGACGGTAGACTGGGTAAAAAAGAGATGCCGCCGGGTAAATCAGAAAGCCTGGAATGGCACATCAAAGACCCGGAACAGAACCTGCTTGGTTTTATCTCCGAAAAACGGAACCGGGTCAAAAGCGATATATCAGGTCTGGACGAACTGCAGCAGAATATGACACATAGGATATCACAGTTCCTGTCCAGCCTGAAAAGCAAGGGTTAGTCCGCTTCAGTACATTCGGTTGACTGATCTATCCAATCAACAACAGCATTTGCCCCATGCTCATCATCGATCAGCTGATTGCAGAGATCAATCGAAAGGCTTCGCCCATTGTCGTCGGCCTGGATCCTGAAGTCGCCCACATCCCCGGATTTATCAAAGATGAAGCCCTCCGGACGTTCGGACCGACATCCAAAGCGGCGGCGGAAGCCATTTACCGGTTTAATCTTGAACTCCTGCAGGAGATACACGCCCTGGTACCGGCCGTCAAACTGCAGATGGCCTGTTATGAACTCTATGAAGCCGACGGCCTGGATGTCTTTCGTCGCACGGTGGAAAGTGCGAAGGACCTTGGCCTGATTGTGATTGACGATTCAAAACGGAACGATATCGGCCATACTGCCTCCATTTACGCCCAGGGTCACCTGGGGAGAACCCCGCTGATGGATGGCGAGGCCGACATCATCAAGCCGGATTTCTTGACAATAAATCCCTATCTGGGGAGTGACACCATCACGCCCTTTCTTTCCGTCTGCCAGGAAAACAACAAGGGGCTGTTTGTTCTGGTTCGGACCTCCAACCCCTCCGCCGGTCAGTACCAGGAAGCGATCGTCCAGGGAATGCCGCTGTTCCAGAAAATCGCCCAGGACCTGAACAATATGGGCCAGTCTTTACTGGGGAAAAACGGGTATTCTCCTCTGGGTGCTGTCGTCGGTGCAACCTGGCCGCAGGAGGCCGCCATTTTAAGAAAGATCATGCCCGGCAGCTATTTCCTGGTTCCGGGGTACGGAGCCCAGGGAGCGACTGCGGATCATGTGACGCATGCATTCAACCCGGATGGGTACGGTGCGTTGATCAACTCCTCCCGGGGCATTATGTATGCGTTTCGCAATTCACAGGGCGGCCAGCATGCTGGAAATCATACCGACTATACCAGTGCAGCGGTTCGGGCAGTCACAGCAATGCGAGATGACCTATTGCGCTCTCTCAGACAAGCTGGTAAACTTCCGGCAAACTGGTAAAAAGCAACTCCCTCGTGGATGGGAACGAAAAGGGAAACAGTTAAAAAACCTTCGGATTTATAAAGAAAGGAGATCGGGGATTTGGATTTATTATTCTGGAGTCTTTGCGGTACTTACTTTGTCGGGTGGGTGTTCTGCTGTCTTTCCTACTTCCGGGTCAAACAGCAGGTCAGCGTCTGGGGAAGACGGTTTCTGATACTGGGATTCTGCCTGCAGCTGATATTTATCGTGACCGGTTATGGAGAGTTGAAAACGGTCTTGTTCAATTCTCTCTCTGGATTGCTGATATTCCTGTCTCTGCTGTTGATCCTGGTAATGTTCATCCTTAATTTCTATTTCCCGGAGCAGATTTTTGAACTGATTTTCCCCCCATTGACGATATTCTTTCTGTTGCTTTCGATTCTGATCGCTGATCAACCGGTCGTTACACAGGAATTTCTCGAACGCTCAACCCTGATGGGTCGGTCGTTGCTGGTTGTCCACGGCTCTTTTTCAATGCTGGGCTATCTGCTTTTCGGCGTTGCCTGTCTGACCTCCGGATTTTTTCTCTTTCAGGAAAAGAGAATCAAAAACAAAACCCTGCTGCTGAAGAAGGTTAAATTTCCCAGTCTCGGGCTACTGGATACCATCATCTTCAAAATGGTTGTGGCGGGATTTCTGTTTCTGACCGTAGGTCTGCTGCTGGGAATCAACCTGAGTATCTTAACCACCCAGGGTGCACCGAAAATAAGCCTGCGGCAGTTGTTGCCGGTTTTTACCTGGTCGGTTTATGCAATCCTGCTGATCAGTCGTTCAGCCATTGGCATCCGCGGACGCAACTCAGCCATCTGGTCCATGATCGGTTTTCTGGTGGCGGTTATTTCATTTGTCTACGAGATTGCCCTGCTGATGCAGCAGAGTTGAGACCGCGATGGTGTCCCATTCCATTTCCGGATTCAGGTAAACCCCGCTTTTCCCACCTGTTTTTTTGTAAAGCCCTGTTTCCGTAATTCTGATTCCCTTGTCCACCGCCTTGCACATATCGTAAAAGGTCAGTGCGGCTATCGAAGCGGCCACCATCGCTTCCATTTCCACCCCGGTTTTCGCTGTGGTGTGCACTTCCGCCTGAACACGGACCTCGCCTTTTTCAGGCAGCATCGCCATCTGAATATCGATGTAGTCCACCGGCAGCGGATGGCACATGGGTATCAGGGTTCCTGTCTGTTTGGCAGCCAGAATACCAGCGGTTTTAGCAACCGTGAAGGCATCCCCTTTGGCAAGGGTGCCCGCAGTCAGAATCTTGACCAGCTCAGCGCTGATCCGGATGGTGCTGCGGGCGATCGCAATCCGACCCGTGACCTTTTTAGACCCGACATCAACCATCTTTGCCTGCCCATTTGCATCAAAATGACTCAGTTCCTTCACCATCATTTAAGACCTTGGTATTTTGTAACTATTCACCACTTTTTCTGAACAGACGCTGCGACATGTATGTGATTGAACGGATTGGGAGTGATCAAGCATCCCCATGATAGCAATGTCAGCGACCGCTCTCGAAGATGAGAAGCGAGGCTCTCAGCTTCGAACATGGATGGCCGTCGAGAATGAGTTCAATGACATACAGGTTTTCGTGTCTGTATCGGAACCTGAATAGATACGGTATTTTTTCAATTAGTGGACAGCTGCAGCTCATCAATCGACAGCTGTTTCGCAGCCCCATGGAGGTATTCCAGTGCCGACTTCTGCTGACGGCGCCAGATGGACATGATTTTTTTTGTTTCTGGCGGATCCGGAAACACGATGATCACTTCGGGCTGGGAACTGGCCTTCTTCCGGTAGATGTCAAGCGTCAGCAGCCCTTCAAAGAACCGTTGAAAAACAGTCTCTAGCTCCGTGTTGATCAGCTCCATCATTCTCTTCTGGTCCACCCGCCGAAAATGGCTCCAGCATGGAACCGACCGGCTGACAATACTGCGCAGCGGAATGCTTTTTTCCCCCTGCAGCCAGAGACGATTCAGGCCGTGGAAAAAATGCTGATAAAAAAGCGATTTCTGGATGGTTTCTTCGACTTTCAGTCGGCTGTCTGGGAAAAAACCCGGGATCAGATCAGGATCATACTCAATCTGCGACAGCCGGTATTCCAGGCGGGGATTTTCAAAATTGCCCCGGCTGAAATAGACAGACTCTGAAGAGAGTACGAGAACGGTGTTGCCGGTATTTTTCTCATCCAGTTGCTCCAGGACCCGGCTGTGTTGTCTTTCGCAGGTCAGCAGGATCCGCTGGTATGAGGCCCACTTGAAATCGGACCGTAATGACCAGATCAACTCCGGTTTGAGAATGCTTCTGATCTGCTGCGCATCAATGGTTTCATCAATGGGAATAAAGACCACACACTCATTCTGATTGGCCACCAGAATCATCAGCGCACTTTTGTCTGAACCGGCCGGATAAAAAACCTTGATATAAAAAGACCACTTTTTTCTTTTTGGAAAAATCGCCCCCGCAGTGTCATTTACCTGGGATAAAACCCAGTTGGCCAGATGCGTTCCCGAGCATGAATATTCAAACATGGTCTTTTCTCATTATTATCCAGTAGGAATCATTGATTCCAGTTTTCAAGATGCGCGCTGACATGCTGCCGGAGAAATTTCTCCACTTTGTCATAGAGAGGAATGGTGCCACGCTCCCTGAGGAAAACCCGAATGAGATCTTCCGCTACTTCGAATTCAATCTGCTCCGTGGTCCTGATCTCGGTCGATTTAATGCTCCACAGTTTCCTGGAAATCCTTTCTGAAATACCCAGAAACATGGGATCCTTAGTACCGTTCACCAGAAACCGGATCAACCCGTCGATTTTCTCCACTGAAAAGGGGAGCCGGATCTCAATCGGTTTTCCGGTCAGTTCCAGGACCCGATGCTCGAGCAGGGGAGACCATTGCGTCAAACAGTTCTGGGACAGGGTCTGGTACTTTTTAATCAATATATCGAGGACATAACCGACGATCTCTATAAAACTGGAAAGCCTGCAGGAATCGGTACGGATGGCACCATCACCATTCAGCGTAAGACTGCCCTGGGCCCCGTCCGTCAGATAGCCTGAAATAACACATATATTCAGATAGCTGGAAAATCTCCGGCTGTATTCGACAAAAATCCCGTGAACCGGGTCCCCACGCATCTGCCCTTTCATCACAACCGGTTCCAGAAACAGCGCCGGCAGTTGCTCGAAATCATACTCAATCCCTATCACCCGTTCAAACACCTCCACAATCCGCACCAGCATTTCCGAATCCAGATAGCAGGGGTGAAATATCGGACTCTGAATCAGCCGCTGATTCAGTCGCAAGCATTTTTTAGCCTCTCCGAAATAGTAGACAATCGCCAGCAGCTCATCCCGCAGATCAATAATCGCCTGGACCTGCCGTGTTTCTCCGTTGCCCGGAGATTGCAGCACAGCAAACAGCCCGTCGTCATCGAGCTTGAACTCAATGTCCAGTGATTCGGCAATATCGATCAGCAGCAGGTGATTGCGATTCCAGTCATCCAGTTCCCAGTATTCATCGGAATAGTTTTTATAGAGAAACTGCACCAGGTGGTCGTTGCCACCCGGCTGGAGGAAAGAGAAATCATCCTCGCGGAAATGGCCCGGACCGAACTGCTGTCGTATACGCTCTTTTAATACCGCCAGAAAACTCATTCTAACCTCCTGGTTCAGTCATCCAATCAATGCTGAAAAATAGGGGATATCCGCCCGTTGCCCTACCTTTGCGGGCCCCCTGGACACTCATTTCAGACAACCAGTCCCGCCTGAAGCGGAAGCATCAACCTGGAAACGACCTCCCTGAGAAAAAATGCGATCAGGGCAAGCACCAACGGTGACAGATCAATTCTTGCCCGGGGCAGAATCCGCTGCAGGGGCGTGATTAAGGGATCGATCAAAAACATGATGGACCGGATGATGGGATTATTCAACGGGGGGTTGACCAGGGTAAACACAAACCAGATGACAGCCAGAAAAAAGATAAAGCCGATAATATTGGAAACAATATACAATCCCCCATAAATCAGATAGAAGATGATGTTTTTCACGGCAGCTTCCATCCCGATGGCTCCGACTGCGGCAGCGCCCACGGAACGAATCAGCCCTGGCAGGGTAATTTCTCCAAAGATCACCAGCATCAAAGCAAAAATCGGTGCGAAAGGCACAAACTGACGCGGGAGTTTCTGCCCGATCCACTGCCAGAGGGGCATCGTCGTGCGGTTGATCAACGAGACTATGGCATTGTTGGGGTCGGCATTGATCCAGCTTAAAACAAAAGCTGCGATGTGCATCCAGGAGTAAATCTTCAGGGCCCAGCCGGTCACAGCCGCCAGGTTGAGAATGGTTTCTGTCATAGTTTTTTATTGATTCGGTTTAAAATCGATGGTTCCCTGTCCATTTCTGTCTGCCCCTTTTCAGTAACTGCCTTTGCCATTCAACGAAATCTGATCGTATCAAATCCCCCGTGCATCAGTCAAAAAGGAGCTGTAAAAAAAACAGATATTTTCTGGTTTTCAGAAGTATATTGAATTTGTGGATCAATCAATATCCGGTGGGGTTTTTGCGGCCCGTTAAAGACCATTTGTCAACCGTTCCGCCAAGGGGATACCGATTTAAACCATGAGGTGCGAGGCTCGCAACACCGAACTGAAACCATCCCTGGTGCTCCGGGAAAACGTCCTGTTTTCCCGGGTTTTTAATCGCTATCCCCTTGACTCCACTGAAAACCGCGATTGACTGGTCCTGAAGTGCAAAATCCTAACCGGACAATGATGAGTCGGAATGTGACGCAGGGGTGCGGGTTCGGCTGCAACAGCGGTACCATGCGTGCCGTAGAAAAGGGGCTGCAATTCCGCCGGGTTGTCGGCTATTCAAATTCGCTGGTTGCCGGTGGGACGTAAACCTTCTTGGAAATTTTGATGGCCTGGTTGCCCTTGTAACTGCCCTGAAATCCCTTGAATTTGGTGACACCTTCAATTCGCACGTCCAGTGGCTGGTTACACTCCTGTTCCAGTTGAATGATGTCACCCACTTTCAGCTTCAGGAAATCTCTGACCGTCATTTCAGCAGTTCCGAGTTCCACCAGGAGATTAACGGACGCATGTTTGATGTTCTCTCTGAATCGGTTCCCCCAGACATTGTCCTCTTCCCCCTGATCTGACTGAAAACCGGAGTCCAGCTTGCTGCGAATCGGTTCGATCATGGAATAGGGAATACAGACCGTCAGCGTCATGGGTGCTTTCCCCATCTCCACATCGAATGTGATGACAACCACTACTTCACTCTGGGGTACGATGGCCACAAACTGGGGATTGATTTCAGTCCGCTGGTAGGATATCTGAACCGGGAATACCGGTCGCCAGGCCGTCTGCATATCTTCCAGGGCGCTGATCACGACTCTTTTGACCAGACGCTGTTCAATTGGCGTGAAATCGCGTCCTTCCGCCTTTACTTCCAGTTCCCCGGTACCCCCGTAAAATATATCAACCAGGTTGAAGACCAGGCGGGTTTCCAGGACCATGATCGCGGTTCCCCGCAGGGGGTTCATGCGAAACAGGTTGAGGGATGAGGGTACCGGCAGGGTTTTCAGGAACTCGCCGAATTTGATCAGTTCGGTGGAACGGACACTGATATCAACCGGTTTTCGCAGTGCACCGGAGAGGGTAATGCGGAACATCCTGACAAAGCGGTCATGGATAATCTCCAGAGTAGGCATACGACCCCGGATGATTCGATCCTGGCTGGTCAGATCATATGGGATCACCGCGTTATCATCAATATCAGGCATATCGAAGTCATCGTCCATGTCTCCGCCTTCAATGCCTTTCAATAACGCGTCTACTTCGTTCTGAGATAATACCTGTGACATTTTTCCGTCCCCTTGATCATTGCGTTGAGTACCCACCGGTCCGGATTATACTGGCCTGCCATCCGGACTTTCCCGCCTGTTTGTCCAAAACCATGAATATCGCTGTTCCAGGCCCTTCTGCTGTCGTCAGATGGTCAGGCCGGTCTTAAGAAGCGATGTCTTGATCTTTTAATGCAAAGGGAATTCCAATAACGAAAAATATTTAACTCATCAGGGAGTGCCAGATCTCTTCATCCACTTCATCAAAGAACTTGCAGCCGATTTTATATTTTTCATTGTAATCGACCACCCGGGCTACTTCGAATTCAAAATCGAGCACGGACATATCCTGTTCAATGGGATCCTTGATCGAGGCCGTCAATGATACACCCACATCAAACTCCTTATCGCTGATGAAACTCAGGCCACCCGCTGAATAGTCGAAAAGAGGATAAATCGTCTCCTCTTCGTCTTCAATCAGGCTGATATTGCCGTTTGCAATATATCGCTTATGCTTTCTGATTTTCGAATAGTACTCCTCCGACAGTTCGTCGTCTTCATCCGGAGGCAATACCTCGAGATCCTCCATCTCACTCATCTCTTCGAGATCGCCCATATCACTCATCTCTTCAAGATCTTCCATATCACTCATCTCTTCAAGATCTTCCATATCACTCATCTCTTCGAGACTTTCCATATCCTCAAGATCTTCCATGTCCTCTATCTCGTCCACTTCATAAGACGGCATTGAGTCCAGATCTTCGGAGAAAAATCCGTCCGAGGCGTCATCCAGTTCCATGGAATCGGAATATTCTTCAGCCTCGGCCGTTGAGTCGTCGTCATCCATGAAAGTGATGATCACATTGGTACGCTCCTTAATATGGAGCGGTTCCAACAGGTGAATCGTGTTCTGTTTGAATATTCCTTTGATTGAAAACATTGATATCCCCGATTCAGTTATTTCCTATTTCCAGAAAAGGAAATGGGACAAAATGGCATGAATGCTTGATTCTGAAAATAACCATTTTTTCCCATTTCGTAAAACCAAATTTTTATTATTATTAACAATATTCCTCGCTGCCCCTTTTTTTCTCTGAAAGTCGATGGCAGAGAACCCCATCTGTTCTGCTCAGGACGATGCTTCTTCCCAGCACAACCAGTCGAATTCGGGCATAAACAGCCGTTTGTCAATTCCGGTGAGTAAGACATCGAGACCGGCACCAAATGGAATGACCCAACCGTTTTTTCTGCCTGTTACCTGTTGTTTGCGTTCGTCATAGTCGTAGGTATCGTCCATCATGGATCTGAAGTCAACAAAACCCTCAATATAGGGCTCCGACAGTTCGACAAACACCCCTTTCCAATGAAATCCAGACACCGTCACCCGCATGATATCCCCGATTCGGTCTGCCAGAAAGATCATCTTCCTAAACTTGACGGCACTCCGCTCCGCCTTTGCCGCCAGTCGCTCCCGGTTGGACAGCTCGATCGCAAGTCTTTCTGATACAGCGGGTGTTCTGCGCCGGTTTAAAAATGCTTTCACCCCCCGATGAACGATCAGGTCAGGATAGCGGCGAATCGGTGACGTAAAATGGCAGTAATGACTTGCTGCCAGACCAAAATGACCTTCCCGTCGGGTCCAGTAGCCGGCGAGCGACATGGTTCTGAGAACACTGTATTCGAGTAGTTCAGCACTGCTGCTCTGTCTGCATTTCCTGAGAGCCTGGTTGAAGTCGCGGCTCTCCCGGAGTCTGGTTATCTTGAGGCCGTTGTTCCAGAAAAGCCGCTTCAGATCGTTGCTCTTTTCAGGCTGCGGCGGTGGATGGTTCCGCCACATGATGGGGATCCCTTTCTGTTCACAGAACAGTGCCACAGCTTCATTGGCTTCAAGCATAAACTGCTCGATAAGGCCCATGGCCTTTGTCTGAAAGCGCTTGCCGATGCTGGAAATCCGGTTTTCCGGATCATAGTCAAAGGAAGTATCTGCTGTCTGGAAATCGATAGCGCCTCTCCGCCGCCTTTTTTTCTCCAGGATATCCGCTATTCTCTTGCATTCTAGCAGAAGCCCTTTTAATTTGTGTATCACTTTTTTCCTGCCCATCGATCCGGTTTCAAAAAAGTGATCCACCTGTCGGTACGTCAGGCGACTGGATATTCGGTTGATGCTCTGGTAGATATCCGTGGCCAGGACCTCCCCCCCTGGATCGATCAGGATCTCGCAGGTCAGTGTTTTCCGGTTTACACCCGCTTTCAGGCTGCAGAGACCGCTGCTCAGAAACGGGGGCAGCATGGGGATGGCTGTCCCGGGAAGGTAGGTGCTGGTACCTCTTTCCTTGGCCTCTTTATCGATCTCGGTTTTACGCTCCACATACTCGGCCACATCGGCAATGGAGATCCAGAGCCGGAAGTTTTCCCCTTCCGTTTCTGCATAGATGGCATCATCGAAGTCCCTGGCATCATCACCGTCGATCGTCACAAAGGCCAGAGACCTCAGGTCCCTTCGGTTTTCACCCGCATCCAGACGCACTGCCCGGGGAAATCGGGACCCCTCCTGGAGTACCTGTTTCGGGAAATGGAGGGGGATCCTGTTTTCCATCAGAATCTCAGCGATGATACCCGCCCGGGCCGTTTCAGTGGAAATAGACTCATCAATCCGTCCCTCCGGAATGCCGCGGCCATCGGCATAACGGGTTATTTCCAGGAAGACGTCCTGTGAATCCAGGTCCATGGTCGGATGCCGGCCGATGACCTTGAACTGCCGCGGAAAGGACCGACTCAGCGGTGCAAAAAACAGTTGTCCCCCGGTCCCCCTTTCCAGGTTGCCCTTGAGCAGGGTAATATTGCGTTTTGAAATCTCTACGGCCCCGGCGATCAACTGTCCACCCTTGCCTTTTCGCAGGGAGAAGCGGATACGATCTCCATGGAGCAGGTGTTCCGCCTCCCCTGGATTCAGAGGATAGGATTGACCGTCTTGAAGGGAAAATACGCGGGGTCTGCCCTGTTTCTGCAGAAAAATACCGTCAGACAACCGGCCTGATTTCCGGTCTTTCTGGCGGGAAGATTTCCCTTTTACTTTAGTGGAAAAGCCCGGGTCAACGGCTCCTGATCGATCCTTCAGGTAAAAGTGGTTGTCACTCTTGTAGCACAGTTTCTTTTCAGCCAGTTTTCGCAGGGCTTTTCGCAACTGGGCTTTTTTATTCATCCGCTGGTTCAGGGCCAGCAGGATCTCCTTAACAGTCAACCCTTCTTCACCAAATGCGAACAGAACCTGGTAGACACTTTTCTCTGTAATATTCATCGGCGGCTGCAAACCCGGTTAACCCTTCTGGCTCTTCCTGCGTCGACCTTTTTGCCGCTTGTCTCTACGGGTATAGAGGTCAAGGAACTCGTCACGAAAAGCGATGAACCGTTTTTCTTCAATGGCTTCTCGGATGCGTCGCATCAGGTCAAGATAAAAATGCACATTGTGAATGGACGTCAGGATAGAGCCCAGAATTTCATTCCCGGCAAAGAGGTGGTTCAGGTATGCCCGGCTGAATGTCCGGCAGGTATAACACTGGCAGTTGGTGTCCACCGGGAACTTGTCACTGCGGAACTCCCGGTTGGAGACCCGCAACTTGCCAACATTGGTAAACAGAGTCGCGGAACGGGCATATTTGGTGGGGATGATACAATCCATCATATCGACCCCCCGTTCCACTGCGGCAAACATATCTTCAGGAAGACCGATACCCATCACATAACGGGGCTTGTCTTCCGGTATCCAGGGGGTGGTGAACTCAAGAACACGTTTCATGTTATCAATTCCCTCCCCCACCGAAAGCCCTCCCATGGCGTAACCCGGGAACCCGATATCCACCAGGGCCAGGATACTTTCCTTGCGCAAATCCTCGAAAAGGGCGCCCTGGCTGATGCCGAACAGGGCCTGGCCCTCTTTCCGGTGCGCTTTTTTGCACCGGGCCGCCCAATCAAGCGTCCGCTTGAGGGATTTTTTGGTATAGTCATATGTTGCCGGGTACTCCACACACTCATCAAACGCCATGATAATATCGGCTCCCAGCTGATTCTGAATCTGAATGGAGATTTCAGGGGTCAGCCGAAACGGCTCATTGTTCTTCTGATATTGAAACGTGACCCCGTCATCATCCACTATTTTGCCCGGCAGCGAAAAAACCTGAAACCCGCCGGAATCGGTCAGGACAGGACCATCCCAACCCATAAACTGGTGCAGACCGCCCATCTTCTCCACCAGGTCCGCCCCCGGCTGGTTCTGGAGATGATAGGTGTTGGAAAGCATGATCTGCGCACCGGTATCTTTCAACTGCTCCATGGTCATGGCTTTCATGGCAGCGGCTGTCCCCACCGGCATGAAAATCGGGGTCTCCACGACACCATGCGGGGTGGAAAACCTCCCCCGGCGAGCGCCGGACGGATCCTTGCCCAGCAGCGTAAATGAAAAGGTTTCAGGATTCATAGTGGTTTCTGATAGATTGATTAGTCATCGTTTGAAAGCCATTCAATACCCATGGGTCTCAGTGCCATCAGGCTGCCTCCCAGCACCAGGTTTCTTGTATAGCCAACACTGTCCAGAAAAACCTGAACTTCGTATGAGCGGGTACCAGCACCGCAAACCAGTATCAACTCCCTGTCCCGGGGCAGTTCCTGATACCGGGCCCGGACTTCAGGATAGGGCAGGGGCAGCCAGAGATCCCCGAACCGTTCCACTTCGTGACGGGAGTCGAAAACAGAGCGCACGTCCACCACCAGACGCTCCGGATGAGAAGCCGGTGCTTCCATCCAGGTGATAAAATCCTCCAGCGGCAGGGAGCGGAACCGACCGGAAACCTTGTTCTCCGCTACATTGGCCACCACGTTGAGTGCATCCAGGGCCGTTGAAAAGGGCGGCGCATAGGCCATCTCCAGTACGCTGAAATCCTCGATGACCGCCCGCTGAGACAGCAGGGCGGCTGCCGCATTAATCCGGGCCAGCACACTGTTCCCCATGGCGCTGAACCCTTGAAGACCCAGAACCCGACGACTTTTTCGATCAAAAATCATGGCCAGAACGATATCCTTATGCCCGGGGATAAAATGGGCGCGATCCGACTGAACGGTGATGCACATGTCGGCGTCAAACCCCTCTGCTTTGGCAGTAGCCAGTGTCAAACCGGTGGTTCCCACACAGACATCAAAGGCTTTCATGATAAAACTGCCGACCACGCCGTCAAAATGGCTGAAATTGCCGGCCAGGTTATCGGCGACGACCCGTCCCTGGCGATTCGAGAGCGACCCCAGGGGCGCAAAGGTTTTTTTCCCTGTCACCAGATGGGTTGTCTCAATACAGTCACCAGCTGCGTATATATTGGGGTCCGAGGTCTGCAGGCGGTTGTTGACGATGATGCCTCCCCGCGGGGAAACAAGCAATCCTGCGTCCCTGGCCAACTCGTCCCGGGGTCGCACACCGGTGGCGATAATGATCAGTTGTGCGTCCAGCACCTGTTTATTGGTCACGACCCGGGCCACAATTCCGTTTTCGTCCCCTTCCAGTCCCGAGACACTTTCAGCGGTGTGGATACGGATATTGTTCTGCTGCAGGTGGTAAGACAGCATTCTTTCAATGGGCTTTTCAATAAAACTGGGCAGCAACTGGGGCATAAATTCAACAATGGTCGTTTCCAGGCCCCACATGTCCTCCAGACCTTCAGCCATTTCAATTCCGATGGCGCCGCCACCAATTATAACCGCTTTTTCAGCATCACCCTCCTTGAGATACTGTTGCAGGGCAATGGCACTTTTCAGACTGGAGACGGTAAAAACGCCCTTCAGGTCAGTTCCGTAAATCGGCGGGATCGTCGGTTTGCTGCCGGTGGCCAGCACCAGCTTATCGTAGCTGATGGATTCCGTGGTGTTTGTCAACAGGTTTTCAAGCTGGACCGTCTTTAACTGTCGATCAATCGAGATGGCGCGGGTGCTGGCTTTTACGTCCACGCCCTTGGCTCCGGAGAAAAAGGCTTCATCCCGCACCACATCGAAACTGGTGGAACGGAGCGCATCCGCGTCGGCGACATCCCCGCTGATAAAATAGGGAATCCCGCAACCCCCGTACGAAATCAGACTGTCCTGGTCAATGACGGTCACCTGTGCCTCCGGTTTCAGCCGTTTCAAATGACAGGCCGTTTTTGGCCCGGCGGCTACTCCGCCGATAATCACAAATTTTTCCACTTTATTCCCTTTAAATGGTTGTCTCTTTGAAATATTCAGGTCCTGCTCAACCCGGACTCCCTACCATCAGTCTCTTCGTGGTAGATTATAATGACTGTAAAGATCACCGGTCAAAGCCAGCAGTGAAATATAGTTCTGTTCATTCTTGACCCGCACCAGAATTTCACTGTAACGGGCCGTGGTGTATTTCTGCTGGGCCTGAGACACATTGTAACCGGTGCTTTTCCCGATTTTCAGTTTCTCGATCTCTTTTTCCATCAGATCCTTTGCCAGCTCCTTTGATAATATGGCGTTCTTCTCCTCCTCCAGACTGAAACTCAGATTCCTCAGAATGGTCTGCAGATTAATCGAAAGCTGTGATTTGGTATCCAGAAGATTCAGCTCCAACTGACTGCGTTTGATTTTGGCCTGTGAGATTCTCTCCGGGGTGATCTTGTCGAACAGGGGCACACTCCAGGTCAGTCCGACAACATAGCCCTGCAGCTTCGGTTTATCAAACACCTGCAGCGATTCTGCGCTGGAGGCGCCATAACCGGAAAAGTTGTACTGGAAGCTCAAATCCAGGTTGGTTTTGTCCAGGTTCTCCACCTCGGCCAGATCGATGCCGTTTGATTTCAGCAATGCCTGCAGCTGCTTGATCTGCACACTGTTCGCATAGATCTTGGCCAGCAACTCTCCGGGTTCCGGCGGCACCTTGTGAATCGTTGGAGGATCTGCCGGCTTGAAACCGAAGGTGACGTTTTCAAGATTCAAGGCAGCCCGGATCTGATCCTCGATCTCCTGCTCACTGATTTTGGCGGAGAGCAGGTTCTGCTGGTTGCCGGCCAGTTGTGTCTCT
>Ga0180009_10004494_pt1 | contig 15355 bp, 16 predicted proteins | sample OS_PC_MetaG_FD_123537 | JGI IMG/M metagenome (GOLD analysis project Ga0180009, IMG submission 123537) | Groundwater microbial communities from the Aspo Hard Rock Laboratory (HRL) deep subsurface site, Sweden - OS_PC_MetaG | ecosystem: Environmental > Aquatic > Deep subsurface > Groundwater...
ATTGGCAAACATTTCATTCTGAGCTGCTTCCGAACCGCCAAGTAAACTTTCCTGCATACGGGCATTGATTTTGGCTTCAAACTTATTCAGTCGTATTTGCAGCTTGCCTACGATGGACTTTTGAAGTTTGATGTCTTCGGGTTTTACAGGAGCTTGTACTTCTGGTTCACGGCCTCTGCCCGCTTGCGTATCGACGGGTCGGGACTTTTCATCAGCCTCGATAGCCGAAACATCAAATTCGACATCTTCTTTTGTTCCGGTGTCAAGTTCGGCTTCGTTGATTGCGATTCGTTCTGCTTGTTCGTCATTAAAAGCCTCCTGCGCTTTTTGTATTAATATTTTGTATTTATCATTAAGTATTGACTTTAATTCGTCAAATTCCGTCGATGTTGTCCAAATATCTTTGTTGTCAATATAGAATTTATCCGCCTCGTCAATAGATTCTAATTTATCTATCTCTGCTATATAACGCCCCTTACCTTCACTTATCATATCATCGTTACGGGCAAGCATATCTTTCCATATTTGTGCCTGTAATTCAGTTAATCCTTTGCCAGTACGAATATTATTTATAGTGTCACGTACTTCTTTCTTACGATAATTTGCCATATCATGCTGGAAGAATTCGCTGGGGTCGAGTTCACGACGCTTTATACCCTCATAATCTGTGTCGGCCTCACCAGTCCAGATGTGTTTAACATATCCACCCTGAACCGACCGACCTTCGTTAAATTTTTCAAACATATCCAGCATATCGGGCTTGGCTTCGGGTAGTGTACGACCTGCCATAAGTTCAATCTTTACGGGCTTTTTGAGAGTGCGCTTAGGCTTCGGTTTCAAAGGGATTTCGGGCTGAACTGGTACTTCTGCCTTGATTTCAGGTGTTTGTTCGACTACGGGCTTCTCCTGGGGTATTGTGGGCTGTTTAGAAACATAGGCGGGAGGTGGTTTACCTTCTTGTAATGCACCTTTAATGTCGGGAACTATTTTCGCCTGTTCCTTGAATAATGTGGTTTTGGAAAATGGCTCTTTACCAAATAGACTTTTGAGTTTTGCCCAATATGGTTTATCTGCTATCGTTACCAGTTTTTCACCGGGTATTTCAACTGTAATCCCCTTTTTAACCGCTGTCCTCCATTCGGAACTTTTCATATTCAGTGATTTCAGCATATCGAGTTCTTCCGGGCTGATGTTTTTACCTGTTCTGAAAATATCTGCTACTTTACTTGCCTCTATTTTTACCTTGCGGGACATCCTGTATTCGGTGATAATATCTTTGGTGAATTTCTCGGCTAATTTGGGTGAAACTTTCTTTATACCACCAAGAATTAGTGCCTTGGCTACAAAATCAATAATATCGACGACATCTTTGGTTGTACCGGAAACATCTTCGGGCAGTAGTTCCTTTAGACCTTTTCCTGCTAACGGTTTATATGGTTCGTTATTAATTAAACTTACAACGCCGTTTTCTATTTCTGACAATACCATAAATCCGGCAATACCAAGTGCGGTTGCTACGGGTGCGGTTGCCATTCCTGCTGCAATCGGTAGTATTAGTGCTTTCTCTACACTCTCAATTCCAGTTGGCTGTGATTTTAGTCCGGTTTCTTCACCAATTTGCTTTGTCAGTTTATCGTAGTTTTCTCTAACTGTTGTAATTGGCAAGTCATATACTTTTGATATAGCAATAATGTTTTGTGCTTTCGCTTCCTGTTCAATTGCTGTGGCTTTAAACGGAGTAGATACAACCTGTCTGATTTTATCAAATACGGTTTGTTCCGGCTGTACCTGAATCGATGGTTCTATTGTCGGTTGTAATTCCGGCATTGCCGTCCCGCTAATGTCCGGCTGTGCCGTTTCAAATTCAGGGAATTCAAGGTTTGAAAACGTGCTTTTGGGTGGTAGTGGTTTTTCAGGTGTTGGAATTATCTCATCAACCACCGACCTTGATTTCGATGCAACTATATCAGTTAATTTGCTATCAATGCTGTCTATATATCTGTCAACTATTGATTTTGGCTGGGTGAATTCAAATCCCGGTTGCTTTTCGACTTCAAGCGGTGCCGGTGTGAGTTTCGATTGCCTGATTCGCTGAGCTTCCGGGTGTAATTCACCGAACAGACGTTTCCACTTTTTGTATATGTCCTGCTGTGGGAACTGGCGATTACCTATAATGTAGTTGTCGAAATAGTACGATTTTACGACCTGCTGTTTTTCCGGTGTAGCAGTTTTGTATCTTGGATTCTGTGTTATTTCCGACCATGTTACGGACATTATTTATTTAATTACCCCATGCTTTGTCAATGACCGCATCGCTTCCTTTTCCACTAACCTTCGTCAGTCCCGCCTCGACATTGAGTTTGTCCACTTTTAAAAATTCATTAACAATAGCATTTCTGATTTTCTGTATTTTGGCTTCGTCTGTTCCTTTTTCAGATTTAATCACAAGTAATAGTTCCTGCATGGCTGGCGACCAGCCCTTGACATCTAAACTTGATTCAAGTTTTGGTGTTAGAGATTCGATGTTTTTATAAAGTTGACTGTTTTTGTCCAAAAGTGCATTGTGAAGCTCTACGGGATCACTAAGATATTCGTTAATCGAAACAACACTTGGGTCAGTTCCTTCAAATTGTCGGTTTATTCCGGCAATTAATGAATTAGAACCGATTTTTGCTGTATCAATTGCCGTTTCGGTTTTCTGTTGTAGTTTTGTAGCTTCTTCCGTTGCTTTAATCTGTTCAGCTTCGGCTTGTTTCATAGCCTCAACCTTTTTATCGTGAGCCGCCCATCTTGCGTTCATTTGCACTCTGTCTTTTGCTGGAACTTCGAGTATTTTATCGGGGCTTATTTCCGGGTTAATAACCATTTCATTCAGATTATCAACGTACTGTGCCTCTGTCATATTCTGTATTTGTTCGGCGGTTGCTTTCGCTTGTTCTGCGGCCTGATTGACATTACGGAGGGCTATGTCGGGGTCTACCTTATTTTTTATCATTTCCATATAACTATCTGCCGCTTCCTGCCCCAATGTCTGCTGAATTTTATTTATAGTACCCATTAATTGCTGGGCTTCCTGAGTACCCATATTACGATAACCGGTTCTGAGTGCATCAAACTGTTCTACCGATATTTGTTTCGACTGGTAGGCTTGGGTTATATCTGCCGGTTTTACTTCACCGGAAACAATGCCATCTGCCAAATCCTGATAACTGAGTACCTGCCCTGCTGCCTTTTTAGCAGCGATATTCTGACTTATACCAGCACCGACCGTTGCACCCATTTGTGCTAAACTACCAAGTATATCTGCATTGCTTTGTCTTTTTGCCTGACGAAATGCTCTCGTACCTTCTTCTTGCATCTGCCCTTTTTGCATCGTTAATTGCTGAATATAATCTTCAATATTCCGGTTTTCACGATATTGCATCATACCCGCTTGTTCAGATGCTTGCGTAAGCGCACCTGTGGCCTGCTCACTCAACGATAACTTCTGCTGAATATCAATACCGCTGCCTGTTAATCCGTACTTCGCTGCATCGTAGCTGGCCTGCCTGATTCCACGCCCGTATTGCTGACCGATTGCCCTTAGCGCCGGACGCATTGCCATCTGCTCAACTTCACGCCCCGCTCTGCGTCCCTGTAAGTTGGCAATATATTTATCAATGTATGACGTATTGGGCACGTAGTCACGTTTTTTCGGTCGGTTGGCAATCGATGTTGCCGCACTAACCACCGACGGTAAAATTGCCCACGCTAATGCTGGTATTGGCATTGTTTATCCCTTCCCTATTATGGAAACATCCACAACGGCATTTTTAATTATATCCGCATTGGTTATTAGTAATTCAAACGAATCACCTCGATTATAGCCACCCGCTATTCCACGCCACACTTTTCTCAAATAAGTTCCAATAGTGTTTTCTTTATAATATGGGGATCCGTAGGCATCGTTATACACACGGGTTTGAACGGTTGCCGAGCCTGTGAAATCAAGCCACAAGCGTCTTAATATACCCATTCGCATATCATAGCGACGTGTTTTTAGAACTGAATCCAGCGATGTAATATCGTCACCTGGATATTTATTGACCGTATTGGCATTGGTTAATATCAAATTGATATTTTCGGTTAAACTACCACCTGTTAATACACACGCTCTCAGTTCGTCGATATAACTGAATTGTGTCCACGCATCAAAATCGACATGATAAACCATGTGGTTATAGGCCGTTGTGATATATTTTACAATCATAGAATCGCCGGGCACAACGTAATCTAATAGCGTCTTTACCCAATTATAGATACGAACAATTGCATCGGTAACCGGGTCAAATGATTCTGACAGCGACCTTAGCCAGTTATAGGTATTGCTAACACTATCTGTAATTGCGGCGGTAGGGTCTGATATTGAACGAGTTGTAAGTGTCGCTATTGTAAATTGTGCGCTTAAATTCGATTCCGCCACATCATTTATTACATATATTTCGTAATCTGCGGCCGTTGCCTTTGAGGGGACTGTCCAGTTGTATGACTTAGAAGCATGGTTTAATATAATATCGCTATCATATGCTCCGTTTTTATATAACAGAACGTCCCATTCTATGCCAGTCGGGTCTGTCCATACAAGGGTTACCGGGTCGCCAACCTCATATCTTTCGCCTCCAGCGGGGACTGTAATTAAAATGGCCACAAATAAATATCCTTAGTTAATCGTTATCGTCCACTCAATAATCAGTCTGTCAGCGGCGGCAAGGGTCAAAGATGCCCAAGAGGACGGTTTTGCATATATAGTAGTAAATGCAGGTGTTGCGGTAACGTAATTAAAACCAAGTTCAACACTTGTTGTGGCTGCTATTGTGCCCGCATATCCGGTAAATTCTGCTGTTAGTTTTCTTGCAGCTGCCGCACCAGACCATCCAAGCGTTTCACTACCAACACCAGTTCCGGTACATTTCATACAATAATAGGCGGCCAAAAGTAATACAATACCATCTTTTGCATTTGTCGGTAATGTTGCAACCGCAGAGAATAAATTATCCAAAGCATTACTGGTATTTACTGATATTGCAGCTGCGAGATAATTTTTAAAGTTTGCCTCGATTGCATTTTCTTTATCACAGTGGATAAATCTTTCACCATTGGCACGAATAACAGTCGCCCTGATGTGACCGGTTGGTTTTGATATTTCAATTAAACTTTCCATTTTCTCTACTCCATTTTAATAGTTATACGTTCTCGAAAGTCCACCGTCAGATACGATATACTGATTTCGTATCGGACTGAAAAAAGCAATTGCATCTTCGTCTATTTCTATTTCAATTCTGTTCTTACTGATAAGTTTCAATCCTTCCGGCGACCACATGATTGCACCGGATTCCGATAACCAGAACAGGGTATCTTTCCATTTCACCAGCGTCTTATTTGCCAGTAACGCCACCTGTTTGTATTCTCCCACCAATGATTCTGTCTGCGCTCGCCATCCATCGGGAGTACCGCTTAGAATAAATCGGCTGATTGTATTCCGGGTAAATATAATATTCGTATTTTCGTACTGGTATTTCAGAAACGACGGGGCAGAGATTATCGCATTAATCGGTTCGGTCACACGCTTAAAGTACAAATCCGGGAAGTTGACGCCATTAATATCCGACCATACAATCATATTTTTGTATTCTTTGAGTTCAATGAGTTTGGAATCTTCAAAGGTGATATTGTTATTGTAGGTCGAATAATCATAACCAACTATTGTTTCCATTGCAGGCATGAAGTTGGCAATGTTTCGGACCGTAATAATATCGTTGGCGCCACCGGCACTATAATAAACATTTTTTTTAAAAAACACCTGGTCAATATTAGCCGCCGTACTCCCCGGTGTACTAAAATTTATATTGTCAAGCGTTCCGATTGTAATTGCCTGTGTTATTTCTTCGTATTCAAAAGTTGTGTAATTATGAATAAATACAGATATTTTTGAACCGTTCCACGAAATCATAAGGAAGTAATTCCCGTTTGTAGTTGGGGCCGTAATACTTAAATCTGTATATGTCGTTGTATCTACATCGTAAAAAGCCCAAGTATAATCAGGGGCATTATAATGAATTGCAAGTGCAAATCCTTTTAGAGAAACACCGTCAATACTAATGTAAATCAACTGTCTACTGACAGCTTGAAGACCAGTGTGTTTTAATCTCATTCCTACACACCCACTGCCCGGTATTTCGGTAAGTCCAAGTGTAAAATATTTTAAATATTCACCTGAGGCGGTAATGGCATCTATGCTTTTTTCACCTATGGTATAGCCGGAACCGAGTTCTGGAATAGCGGCAATGGGAGAAGAATCCCAAGATGCCCCACCAATTAACTCCCCACGATATATATAATGTCCTGTATCTTCTTCGTCTGAATCATTTGCTTTATTTATTACCTCGTCTGAAACAACCTCAACGTTACACGGTGACAAAATCAAAGTATTTACATCAAACACTTTTTCATTGGTAAAGACAGTTTGTTCTGCCCACCACAAAGCAGCGTCAATAAATCTACCGTATTCTGCTACTTGATAAACAACCGGAACGTAACTGTAATTTGCCTCATTTGCCTCGGTTGTCCAGCAAAGATAAATACTATGACTTGCCCCTGCTTCAAGTTGTGGTATTTTTACAAATACATCCATATAATAAGAACCAAGCGACCATCCATTTACAACTATCGATAATGGTGTTGTTATATCGGTATCAAACATTCTTATTCGCTGATGTCTTCGTAATATTGTCGATGCAAAGTCATTAATAAGAAAATTATCAATCGGACTTGCAGCACCAGTGCCATATAGTCTAATTTTCACCACTGCATCCACATAGGTCTTACTATCCAGATTGTTTAATTTGATTTCACAGGAATACTCAAAGTCCCAGGGAAATCTGATTTTCTTTTTGACATTCGCCAAAGTAATTACACCGGCGTTCTGTACCGCATATCTTGCCACCGGCGCTACGTCGTTCTCATAGGACGCATATTCACCGAGTGAAGCTTCTACTGTCAAGGTGTATGAATTGCCCGTAGTAAGCCCCGTAGATGTTTTGTCGATGATTTCAAACTGCTGTCCGAATTGCAATGCTACCGGCGCTTTACCCTCTGAATACCGAATCACCCGATAATAGATATTGAAGTATTTCAGTTTATCCATTATATCAGAGCTGACATTGGGAACAATCAGATTAGAGATATTGACTTTATTAATCCAGCGGGCGTCGTCGCCTGCCAACAATTTGAAGAACTGCATATCCAGCGTTTCAGACAGTGGGCTTGGATTGCTTTCTTCACCGTCTTTGGTTACGGCGGTATATAAACATTGAACCAATCCCGGCGCTGACATATAAGCATTGTCGGCGTTTTCTTCCCAGTCCTGAGCGTCCCAACTGGTTATTTGCGTTACGCTGGCTTTATTCAATGGTGCAGGAATACCCAACTTACCGGAAACAGCATCACCATCATAGTTTATCAGATAATAATGAGCAGGATTAATACCGTCGGTGAATAATACCCGGTCTTCGCCAATAGTTACCCACATATCAGATTCAGATGTATAGGTTACACCGTCAATGGTAATTACAGTTTCAGTCCAGCCGGCGGCTTCTTCATAAAAAGCATATAATAAATATGCACCAGCTTTTTCACCAAAGAAGAATAGTATGAAATCGCCGGTCATGTCTGTTTTGAGTGTTTCGGGATAATATGGTTCGGACATTACCAATACGGTATCAAATATCGCTGCAAGCCTTGTATTCAGTCCTGAACTGTATGTGTCGGGTTCGGTTCGACGGTGAAGTTGCCCTGGTTGCCTTATCTCGTAATTCTCACAGGTCTGTACTTCGCTTTGACCCAATATATTAGGTCTTGCTACTTCATTCAGTCCGCCATCAAATCTGTCCAGTGGTATTCTGATATTTTTCATCGTTTAGTACTTATACTTTAAATCCCTCAATTTGGTGGGCAATCGTCTGATTTCTTCCTGGTTGTAGTCTTCGATTGACTTATTGAAATCATTGAAATTTATTGTAGCCAAATCAACATCCTTAAATTCCGGTGAAGAATACAGGTCGAAAAACACCGCCGCAATGAACATATTCTCCATACGTGTTCTGATTCCAATTACGGTAGCGTCGGTATCGGTAGTTATTACATCAATATTTCTCAATAGTTCAACTGTGCAATAGTCTTCTTCTGTTTCCATAAGCCACGAAGGAAATTTTAGAACATTGTCGGAAAGCGGGCAATAAACCTGCTCGTCGTCAAAGTCACTATCGGAAATGTATTCGAGGTCACGGGGAACAAGTTTAACATCATTTTCCAATACTTCCGCTAATTCACGGGCATAGGTCGGCATTGTCAATTCTTTGTCAACATAATCCCATGTATAGCCAGAATCAACCGTAAAACCGGAAAGTGTACCGGCAATACTGGCATCGGCAATAACGGTATCTGTGGTTACACAGGTAATTACGGTATTCCCAGCACCGCCAATTGAAAGAATTTCCAGTTCGGTTACATTCAATGCCCCCGTTCCAGCGAACCATATTTTCTGCCCTGCGGCAAATCCCATCGCTGTAAAATCACCGGATAAAGCACCACCGGAAACATAAGTGATTGTATTTGTAGGTGAAGCTGCGAAAGTTAATGTCAAAGCTTCGTAAATGGCTTCAATCACCACCGGCTTTTCAGTCTGTTGATAACCAATAAATGCGCTGTTAATTCGTCGTATTGCCCGATTTATTGCCCGGTATATTTGCCGTTTTTGCGCCGGTATTTCGGCCTTTACCAGTTGTTTTACTTCTGAAAGTGTCATTGACATAATAAACTCTCCTTAGTTACTCAATTCATCTTCTTGTTTGATTGTTTGTATTGCAATCAGTTTTGCTCTTTGCAGAAAAGATATTCTGAACAATGTCAACAAGTCGGTCGATGTTGCCGTTGCTGTTATATCTGGGTCTTTTATGTAGAACATATATACTTCGGTAGTTCCACATACAAAATTAGAAGTGCCGACATTAACTATTGCTTCAAGTTTGTTCCCATAGTGGATAACAAATACATCTTCGTCGGTCGGCTGTTCTTCTTTGTTGCCGTGGATACCGCCAAGTTCGGTAAGTTCTTTGAACTTTAAAAAATACGGTGCTGTCGTTGCATAGGTCGCATCATATTTAGGAACAACAGAGATTATCTTAATCGGAGCTTCGGTGATTGTATATAAATGAGTTGTAACATTAAACTTAATAGCAGCCGTTCTTGTTATAAATCCTGGCAGTTCATCTTCGGTATAGTTGCCATCTTTGATAAGCTGCGAGATTGCAGCTTGTAAGTGGTCTTTTGCCCTAGTTGCGTAAGTATCTTCACCGGCATCGCCAACCTGAGAACATATATCCGTAATTACTGCTGAATATAGTAGTGCCATAGTCTAACCTTTACTTTAAATCACTCTCAATTAATTTTCTAATCAAATCCGGTCTTTTAATTCCAAAAGACTTGATTTTACGTTCTTTCGCAATCTGGACGAGTTCAAAGTGCTTTTTATCGTCGTACACGGCCGTAAAAGGTACTTCCGGCACTTTCTTCACTTCCACCACTGGTTTTTCCTCGACCTTTTTCACTGGGTCGGGGGCAACTTTTTTCTTCGTCTTTTCTTCGTAGTAAATCGTTTCTTGAAGCTTCAACATCCCTTTGTATTTTTCCATCAGAAAAACAGCCAAATCACGCTCAATAGCAATAGGTTTGTTTGGTTTGAAAATAAACGCCACCTGCCGGGGCATATCATTGGGACGTATTTTCATAAATTCGTCACGCTTAATCATTTTCGATGTTGGCGCTGTAACAGCCTCTTTGTCGATTAAAATTAAATGTTGCATTTTATTCATTCTCCCTTTTTTAAATTCTCCGCTAAATATTCAACTGGCGTCAAAACGTCACCGGTTGTTTTGGTTTGAATACCATAATTCGCTGGCAGTTGCGACAATCGAAATGGAGCCACGGAACGTTGGCCTCGATGGCATTGATGAAATGAAATTCATCTGGATTCCTAAGAATATATTCGCGTACCTCTGCCGCCGGTATTTCTTTGAATACAACATCGAATGCCTGCCCCCGTTTGTGTGCCGATCTGAATGCACCGACCGGGTCATCGGGATCACGATAACCACGGCTATCATTTACCCCGTCCCAAAGCCAGTCATTGACAGTTGCTTGCCCGAATCGTTCCCTTAACCTGTCTAAGGTTTTTAACGCCCGGTCGTCAAAGAATTGCCAGGACTGTTGACCGTATTTACGAAAAACAGTTTTGGAAACAAGCTCCTCAATTCTGAAATGTTTCGGGATATACACTATTTTTTACCATTCTTTTTGAACTTTTTCAACAGGTCGCCGATTGCAGATTTATTGATAGCAGCCAATGCCTCTTCGCCCTGCATACGAATCTTTTCAATTTCTTCTTTTGTGTATTTTGAACCGCCGGGAGAACTTGGGTCTGCTGCTCTCGCCAATTCATCTACAAATCCAACCGTTTTTTTCAGTGTATCGATTATCTCAATCGCTTCCCAGATGTATTTCCGGCTTTTGTATAGCCATGCAACGATTACCGGAAATAAGGCGACAATACCGCTGACAATAGTTGCCATCACAGCATTATTCTCAAACGCTTTCATAATTAATTCAAACATAACTACTCCCTGATTAGTGCGATAATGCTTTCCAGTGTATTCTCGGCATTATCACGGATTGTTTTTCGCTCGTAAGGCGTAATATCTTTACCCCCCGGCGACGTTTTTTCTCGTGCAACTCTATACGCAAGTACCAACTTCACGATATTTTTCAAAAGTATAATCGAACCGATAATGGGGATTCTCATTTATCCCTGCTTAACAATGTTTTAATATCGCTTTTAATTTCCTTGATGTCTTCACTAATCGTCTTAACAGAACTTTCAGTAACCGCCTGTTTAATTTCGATTGCCTGCACCTTTGCCGTATTCGCAATCCCCTGATTAATGAATACCGTCAAAAGTGCAATGAGTATTAATGTGAAGACAGTATATACTACGCTCATAATCGATTTCTTGTTACCATTAATCATAATAACCACCATCTTAATATTAGCCCAATTAACGCACCTGCAAGATTCCACACAAATACATCCTGCAATGAAAACTTATCTGAATATAAACATTCCTGCCTAAACTTATTAGCAAACCAACTGATTCCAGGATTCCACTTAAATTCATAATACCAAGGTTTAAATCCGTCGCCAATTTCCCAAAGTAACCACAATCCATAGCCTATCCAGAATCTAAAGAAATAGACAAGAATCAATGCCCCGAATAAATGTATTGAATTATGGAAATTGAAAACAATCTTATTCAGGTCGTTGTTAATTTCAAACTTCAACCTATCCATTTGCAAATTCCTTTAATTTTACAATGATGTCATCGCCATTTTCAAGCATTAATTGGTCAGTCATTTTACCAGTTATGCCGCACATTTGTTCCTCTGAATAAGAACTTACCACATATCCGCATCTATATAAAAAGATGTGTGCTATTTCGTGCATTAATATAGGAAAAGGGTCATCGCCATCGAAATAAATCTCACCAGTACAAACATAAGAAGCGCCAGTTAAAGCCGTTTTTAAATGCTCACTGTTTTTATCAACTTTCGTTAATGAAATTTCACGACAAAGTAATTTAATTTCCAACTTTAGCCGCCTTCCGCTTTGCCCGCCAGCGCCTGATTGCTTCAAGTCCGCCCAAAACAACTGCCGCAGGAATAGCCCATAAAGCACTGATATTATTTTCATCTGTCATTTCCGCTATTTCTGTAGAATCAGCGCCCGACAATGCCAGCATCTCAGCGGATATTGCCTTCAGATTATCCGTGCATTCCTGCATTCCCAACGTGCCTGAAAACGGGTCAACCGGATAGACATTATCTTTATAGTGCCGGTAGTTCCGGTCTTCACTGTTCGCCATTCGCTGCAACATACTGACATAAGCCGCTGTGTCCAACCCTGTGCTGTCATTACTACACTGCGCTCGTATCTGGTCAAAATTGATAGCAAACAATGACGTTGAAAATAACAAAACAAAAACACAATATCCGATTTTCTTATACATTATTTCATCTCCCAATTTGTAGCATTGTACGAACAAAAGGTTATATTCGCTGCTGCTGCTAAGGTCGTTGCGGTATTAACCCCTGCACCTAAATCATCACCAGTAGCAGGCCAAATCTCAAGAATCTGCGCTCCATTATTAATTATAAATATTTCCAATCCAGCCACTGCCGTTGGTAATGTTACAGCATCGCTGGCAGTACCGCATACAGATATTTCATTAATATCTGATGTTAATGCTCCATCACCCTGACCACCAGGGGTAGCTGCGGTAATTGTCGCCGTCACACTTCTTTTAACTAAACCGGTAAATGTAGGTGAAGCAAGCGGTGCTTTCAAATTCAACTGGTCTTGTGCATTACTGCTAAGAGTATTAACATATAGCAATTCAGCATCAGTAACGGAACCATTTGAACCATAAGTTGCACCGGATACAGTAGTAGTCGCTGTTACTTGTGCATCGCTAACAACCGAACCGGCGGTAAATGCACCTACTACATCAATAACCCCGCTTTTATCAATCCGCATCCGCTCAGTCAGGTCATCTGCTCCAACACCTGCGGCAGTGGAGAACACCAATGCCCCGCCAATAGAACTTGCAGCAGGAGCAGCATCGTCCACTTCAGCCAATATCTGCGCTGAAATTGTACCAAAATCAACTCCATCAGAAGGCGCAAATTTCACACCACCAATTGCATCATTATCTTGTACTATTGTATGACTTCCAGAAGTAGCATGACGAGACTTTGAGAATGTATGGTAAGAACTTATTGCATCTGCGGAGAATTTTGCCTGGTCTAATAAAGATTGTGGTAGAACCGTCCCGATGCCGACGTTGCCATTAATTGTTACAATATTACCATCAAAATCACCGTAAATTAATGGGGCAGTAGTATTTGAGTTGTCAATATATAACTTATTCGAACCTGTTTCATTATATCCAGCCTGATAACCAATAAATATATTTCCACTCCCGGTCGAACTTGAAAAACCAGACTCATACCCAATACCAACATTATTATTACCAGACAAATTTGCATTCATGGCATCATACCCAATACCAACATTATTATTACCAGTTGTATTTGTAATTAATGAGTAAGTGCCGACAGCAGTATTATTATGGCCAGTATTATTTAACAAACTTGTTTCGCCAAAAGCACAATTATAATAGCCATTCACATTCCCCTGCAATGAACTTTTTCCTATAGCGGTGTTTGAATATCCAGATGTATTATCTTGCATGGATTTCGACCCAATGGCAACATTTGATTTTCCCGTTGTGTTCGCCGTTAAAGATGACTCCCCAATACCGACGTTGTAATATCCGGTAGTAATCGCCTGCAAAGACAATTTACCAAGACTAACATTATACATTTTGCCAATGAATCCTGCTTTTTCGGAATCTACATATAACCATCCGCTGGTTGTATTGGAACGTAAATTTGCTATATCCACACCCAGTGAACCGTCGGCAATAATATCCGCATAAGTAGTTGTACTGTTATCTCCAAGGTCTACCAAGAGGTAATAATTAGATGCCCCTGCTTTAGTTCTGTATATCTTGCGAGATGTCACTTCTAATTCGCCTGATACTGGAATGCTAGTCAAATTTACGGTATTATTCCCAGCTCCGGTTGTTGCAACCAGTGATATTGTACCCATATTCGTTTCACCAATAGAAGTGACATAGGTTACTTTGTAATAATGATTACCATCATTAACACCCCCACCGGTAGTAATTGAACCTATCGTTACAGCCCCAGGTGCCACAACAAAGTTAAAAGCAAGATTTATTTTATTTAATTCAAAGTCCATAGCATCAATTACTACTTTCTTCATCGGTACAGAAGTAGATACATCAGAAGCAGCCCAGAACTGAATCTCACCCGGAGTCCTATTGCTTCCGATAGTTCCACTAGAAACAAAATTTATCTTACCAACCCCTGTATGATAATCAGTTCCATCATGAGCCATTCCGATAATTGAACCAACTACATCAGCAGTAGTAATTACACCACCGCTTCTTGATTTCTCAAATACCTGTATTCCAGATAAAGCACTGGCATCATCATTTCTGATTATACCTTCATTGCTTGCTAATGTACTAAATGCGCCCGTACTCGCTGAACTTGCCCCTATTGTCGTGCCGTCTATTGCTCCGCCGTTAACATCGAAATTTGAACCTTCAATTTCTATCGCCCCGGCTGTCAGTTTCCCGTATAGTGTGTATGCCCCAATCTTTGAAACTTGCAGCGAATCCAGTCCGGTTAGGTCTCCACCTTCAAGTGTAGCCGTGCCGTCGGTAAGTTTGTCTATCTGCGCCCAATTCGCCCATAATGAATCTGTGTTGAAATTATTAACATCCATAGAATCAGCGTACACTGTCCCCGGAACATAGAAATCATCCCCCGACCATCCCTTTGTCGCTGGAGCTGCAAACATTGTTACTGATAATAACAGTATCAGCGCTATTGTAAATATCTTTTTCATCGTGAATTCTCCTTTATTATCCAACATGAACCAATGTTGTAGTTGACCATCTTAACGCCGTCGCTGCTTTGCCGGTTACATTTAACTGAATCGTTGTACCGCTTTCCTCAATCTCAACATCAAATGCTGCATCGGCTTCCTGGTACATATCAGATATATAATCAATTCGTGTCAATACACCACCGTCGTTATTAAACGCTGCCCTGAAATGAGCAAATACGGCGTATGCACCGGTTGCGGTATATATTGCCGTTACAATGGCATCGACGTAGGTTACTGTATTACTGCCTGTACCAATCGACAATATTGCCGTTTTGGTTGCATCGGCTGTTAATATTTTTGCTCCCAGTAAGTCTTCTGAGGAAGATGAATATATTTTCATTCAATACCGCCTTCCTTAGAATTCTGTGGTTATTTGTATTGTTGGGTATAAACCTGCAACCGCCGGACACATAACGAATTTACTGATTTCGTCAAATCCTTCCAGAACAATAGTTTTACCAAATTTTATTAAATGCCCTCTTGCCTGAGTAACAAGCGCACTATTAAAACCAAAGCGGGCATCATTGGTTTCGATTGAAACAACAGCATAAAGCGCCTGAGTACCGTGAGTTTCACCCGCTCCTGCTGTTTTTTGAATTGTTGCACCCATAGTCGAAAGACTAACGGCTGCATTTGCTGCGAAAGTGTACGGAGTAATTGTCTCTGC
>Ga0180009_10004495_pt1 | contig 15355 bp, 14 predicted proteins | sample OS_PC_MetaG_FD_123537 | JGI IMG/M metagenome (GOLD analysis project Ga0180009, IMG submission 123537) | Groundwater microbial communities from the Aspo Hard Rock Laboratory (HRL) deep subsurface site, Sweden - OS_PC_MetaG | ecosystem: Environmental > Aquatic > Deep subsurface > Groundwater...
ACCAGGATACCTTATGGAACGCCCCTGACCGAACAAGCCCTTGCCATGGTTGATCGGGCCGAAGAGATCCTGTTGAATCTTGGTTTCGAGTGCTGTCGCGTCCGGCTGCATGGCAAGATGGCTAGAATAGAATTGGATTCCAAGGATTTCGAATCGATTTTAAATCAAAAGATCAGATCCGCTGTTGTCAGCAGGTTCAGGGAAATCGGATTTTCACATATCGCTATAGATTTGGAAGGGTATGTTCAAGGGAATATGAACCGAACGATCCGGGCCGCCCCAAATTACGCATACAAGCAATCAAACTTGACGAACTCTTAAAAACTATATTTTCTCGCAAAGACGCCAAGGACGCCAAGAAGATATCATTTAATATTAATAAGTTAACTTTGCGCCCTTTGCGGCTTTGCGTGCGGTTTTGACTTATTGCGAAACCATCAAACTTACAAGGAGGAAAAAATGGCACAGATCACTTTAAAAGCAAACCCTATTCATACTGTCGGCGAATTGCCGAAAATCGGACAACAGGCCCCTGATTTTGTCTTGACCAAGACCGATCTGTCGGACGTGACCTTAAAAGATTTTTCAGGGAAAAAAGTCGTTTTGAATATATTCCCCAGCATTGATACTTCGGTTTGTGCAACATCGGTTCGAAGATTCAACGCCGAAATTGACAAGTTCGGAAATACTGTGGCCCTTTGCGCTTCCCTGGATTTACCTTTTGCGCATGCCCGGTTTTGCGGCGCAGAAGGTCTCGAAAATGTTATTTCCGTATCGGAACTGCGCAACAGAGCGTTCGGCGACCGCTACGGTGTTCGAATCGTGGATGGACCGCTGGCCGGTTTGCTGGCACGGGCCGTGGTTGTTATAGACGAAAACGGTAAAGTGATTTATACCCAGCTGGTCCCTGAAATATCCCAGGAGCCGGACTACCAGGCGGCGCTGGATGCATTAAAATCCTGACCGCAAACGGCTCATAGGGGCTGTCATGATTATTGGAAGTATTGTTTCAGGATCACGATGAGATCATAAAGCTGAATATTCGGGTTTTATTCTCGGAAGGTTCCCCACTTACCGGTTCGAATGTTCGCTCGGCAAAAGTCAGTCTTCCGGTCCTTTCCAAAAGGATCACAGATGATGAGCGCGTTCCGTAAAAAGGGCTGGTGATAAACAATGCCGAAAGCACGCGCTCCCACTCGATACCCACGCCGGTGTCCGGCAGCATCTCATCCGGCGGATAAGATCGGTCATAAAGAATATTGAATACGTCCTCAACCCCGATTGTTTGCCTGCCGTCAAGCAGGGCGGCCAGCGCAGCCTTTCCTTTTTCGATCTTTGGCCAGGGAGTGTCAAGCAGGTGATTGCAAAGGCCGAAAAGACCGGGTTTTAACTTTTGTATGCCGTTTCCCTTATTTGAATAATAGTATAAGCCTGACCCGTCACCAACGATGAGATTGAATCCATTGTAGCTATTTCCGATGGTTTTAATATGATTCAGGTAATTTTCCGGGGTTTCTGTTCCGGCCAGAAAGTCGCTGACAAGCAGACCTCGAGAAGGCGCATTCTCGAGCCCTGAAAACGGTTCCCTGTAATTGGTGATGGCAGCGATGCGACCGCTGCGGGTAACGCCAAGCCATGCTCCCTTGCCTTTAAGATCCCGACCGGCTAATATATTAGGCCTGTCGTTCCAAAAAGCCAGCGGCTCTGTAAGACGTTCGTAATATTCATCCCGGTTTGCCGCCAACACTAGGCGGTAAACCGGATGTATGTCATAAGATAACAGGAGCAAACACATTTTTTCACCATTGAACCTGGGGCCGGGTGCATCATCATGAAAATGAAAATTTTGACGGTGTCCGAAGTCCGCTGTTCATGGCCAGTTGTATGAATGTTTTCAAACACTTAGGCCAGACATGCCCTCGATCGCGGCCAGACTTCTATCATCCTGAATAAACTGCTTTTTCATCCTTTACAACGGACAAACGCCAAACATCAACGAACCCTACCAAAATCTTTGGCATATTCTGAAGATATTATCAATTTTTTCTTTACTTGATTGGCTGTTATTGCTACAAGATGGTTGCTTTTTGTTTTAAAGAAACCAGACAGTAAAGCTAACAGGAGATTTACAGCGATGAACATCAGCAGAAGATTGGGTACTTTGGTTGTTTTTGCTGTACCGGCCATTATCGGCGGCGGCATTGTTTATGGTATATTTAAAAGTTATGTCCCGGTTTTCGTTTACGAAGCTCTTCTAATTTTGGTGGCTGGCGGATGTGTCAGCAGGTAACGCGCCTGTCTTTCAGCGAAATGATACCTTTCTATACATAGTCCCGTCACTTAATTTGCGCGCATAAAAGCAGGTGGCGTGGATCTTTGTGCAACAGTAATTTCCATTTTATATCATCACAAGACATTCGGGATAAATGCCGCAGACCGGCAAAACCATACGCTGTGATCACGAGTTGATGCGTTTTGATTGGAGGTACAATGCAAGATAGATCTTACCGCGGGATGATTCTGTGGTTTTTTCTGGCCCTTTTTCTGGTTTCAGCGTTTATGCTCGGCTGGCTGCTATGGCCCTTTCTATCTGTGATTGTTCTCGGTGCTGTTGTAACCAGCATATTCAAACCTGTTTGGAGTTTTTTGAAAAGAAAAATGAGTCCTGCCCGGGCTTCGTTTTTAACGTGTATTCTGATATCTGCCATTTTGTTCGTACCGACGGTTCTTTTTGTGGGTATCTTGTCGAAAGAGGCGTACGACTTGTATCAGATGGGCAAGGGCGCCGCCATTGGCGATCATTTCCGAACCCTTCTTGAAAGCAGCACGATCCTTGAAAGAGCAAACCATTTGCTTTCACATTTTGATATAACTGTCACCGGTGACCAGCTCAATAACGCAATTTCGGAACTGGGTAAAACCGTCGGCCTTTTTCTATATCAGCAAGCCAGTTCGATCGCCTCGAATGTGCTTAAATTTTTTGTATATTTCTTTTTTATGATTCTGATCATTTATTACCTGCTGATCGATGGGGATCGACTTGTTTTATTTATCATGGATCTTTCACCGCTGCCTGATGAGCAGGATCAAAAGCTGATCCAGAAGTTTAAGGATATGGCCGGCGCAGTGCTTGTCGGGAACGGACTTGGCGGTTTGATCCAGGGCAGCCTGGGCGGTATTGTTTTTTTACTGTTCGGCTTAAAATCGCCCTTTTTGTGGGGTGTCATCATGGGCCTTTTGGCGTTTCTTCCCATTATCGGAATCGGCATCGTATTTATTCCTGCGGCGGTTTTTCTTTTTCTGAAAAAACGGATCGCCGCCGGCATATTTTTTGTTGTTTTTTATATCATCCTCTCCGGCGGTGTCGAATACCTGCTGAAACCCAAGTTGGTGGGCAAGCAGGTGAAAATGCATACGCTTATGGTATTTTTTTCCATTATCGGCGGATTGAAACTGTTTGGAATCTTGGGAATTATTTACGGCCCCCTTGTGGCGACCGCTTTTTTGACATTAGCCGATATTTATTATTCAAGCTACCGGGAACTGATTGATCCCGTCAAAAATAGCAATTATAATAAATGATAAGCTGCCTTTTTTGAAGCAACAACCAATTACAGCCGTTTAGGTGTTACTATGAGACAATCCGAAAAAATGTCTGAAATCAGCATCGAAAGTGAGATGAAAAAATCGTATCTCGACTATGCCATGAGTGTGATCATCGGCAGGGCGCTTCCGGAAGTGCGAGACGGATTCAAACCGGTCCATCGGCGCGCGTTGTTTGCAATGCACGAACTGAAAAACGATTGGAACAAGCCGTATAAGAAATCTGCCCGCATCGTCGGTGACGTTATCGGAAAATACCACCCTCATGGTGATACCGCTGTTTATGACACCATTGTGCGGATGGCCCAGGATTTTTCTTTAAGATATCCCCTGGTAGACGGTCAGGGTAATTTCGGTTCCATAGACGGCGACCCGCCTGCTGCCATGCGTTATACCGAAATCAGAATGATGCCCCTGGCCCATCAGATGCTGGAAGATTTGGAAAAAGAGACCGTCAACTTCGGGCCCAACTATGATGAATCCTTAACAGAGCCTTTGGTGCTCCCGGCCAAAGTACCCAATCTTTTGATCAACGGTTCTGCGGGCATTGCCGTCGGTATGGCAACCAACATCCCGCCGCACAATCTTTCAGAAGTGATTGAAGCCACAAAGGCCCTCATCGACAACCCTGAACTGACATGGCAGGATCTTCTCCGTTACATACCGGGACCTGACTTTCCGACCGGCGGGATTATTTACGGGACCAAAGGAATTTATGAAGCCTATCAAAGCGGCCGCGGAATCATCCGGATACGGGCAAGAGCTCTGATTGAAATTGACAAAAGAACTCAAAGAGAGACGATTATCGTTACCGAACTTCCCTATCAGGTGAACAAGGCCAAGCTTATCGAAAAGATAGCAAGCCTCATCCGAGACAAACAAATAGACGGCGTAAAATATGTGCGGGATGAATCCGACCGGGAAGGGATGCGGATCGCTCTGGGTTTAAAAAAAGAGCAAATTGCAGGAGTTATCATCAATCAACTCTACAAGCACACCCAGATGGAAAACAGCTTCGGTATTATCTTTCTGGCCGTTGTAAACAACCAGCCCCAGCTTTTGAACTTGAAAAAGATACTCGAGTGCTTCATCCAGCACCGCAAAGAGATCATCATCCGACGAACCCGGTATGATCTTGGAAAGGCCGAAGCGCGGGCCCATATTCTTGAAGGATTGAAGATTGCTCTTGAACATCTTGATCAGGTCGTTGCCATGATTCGGGCATCAACATCGCCGGACGAAGCCAAAACACGGCTGACCCAAACTTTCGCGCTGACCGTGATCCAGGCGCAGGCGATACTGGACATGCGCTTGCAGCGACTTACCGGCCTTGAACGCGAAAAAATAATGGAAGAATACAAACGTGTTCTCAAGGATATCAATTGGTACAAGGAAATCCTCGCCAGTGAGCGTCTGGTAAAAAACATCATCAAAGACGAACTCTCCCAACTGCAACAAGAGTTCGGAGACCAGCGCCGTACAGAGATCGTAGAGACGACAAAGGAAATCACCATCGAGGATATGATTGTTGAAGAGGACATGGTCGTTACCGTTTCCAACACCGGTTATATCAAACGGAACCCGATTACCCTTTACCGCAGCCAGCAACGTGGCGGCAAGGGTAAAACCGCCATGGGCGTAAAGGACGAAGATTTTGTCAGCCATCTTTTTGTGGCTTCTACCCATCATACCTTTCTGTTTTTTACAAATATGGGGAAAGTTTACTGGTGCAAGGTGTATGAAATTCCCCAGGCCGGCCGCCAGAGCCGCGGCAAAGCGATCGTCAATCTTCTTAACCTTGCTCAGGATGAAAAACTGACGACGGTGCTGGCAGTGCAATCATTTGACCCCGGCTACCATATTATTATGGCAACCCGCAACGGCCTGGTTAAAAAGACGGATCTGATGGCGTTCAGCCGACCCAGGGCAGGGGGTATTATTGCTTTGAGCCTGATGCCTGGTGACGAGTTGATTGCGGCCAGAATTACCGATGGCACCTGGAATGTTTTCTTGGGTTCGGCCACGGGCAAATCGATACGTTTTCACGAGTCCGATGTCCGTCCCACCGGCCGTGTCGCCATGGGCGTACGCGGACTGCGGCTTGCTCCGGAAGACCGAATTGTAAGCATGGAGGTTTTAAGCCATGGCCAGACGCTGTTTACCGCAACGGAAAATGGATACGGAAAGAGAACTTCCATTGATGAATATCCACTTCAAAAACGTGGCGGCAAGGGGGTCATAACGATCAAAACCAGCCAGAGGAACGGACCGGTCGTCGGCAGCCTGCTTGTTGATGACGACGACGACCTGATGCTGATGGCGGACAGCGGAAAGCTGATACGCATCGCTGTGAGTGGCATTTCGGTGATCAGCCGCAATACACAAGGTGTCAAGCTCATCGGGATGATGTCCGGAGAAAGGGTCGCCGGTGTTGCCAGGCTTGCGGAAAAGGAAGATTATCTCGGCGAATGATAGGGCTTTCAGATGGAAAAACGAATTCTTGTAAATGATATCAAAATCGGTGTTGTAGGGGCCGGTTCCTGGGGTACCGCCCTGGCGAATCTTTTAGGGTTAAAGGGTTATAAAATAGATCTGTGGGTATTTGAAAAGGAAGTAAAAGAGCAAATCGAAACCTACGGTGAAAACCGGGTTTTTCTTCCGGGTTTTCCGCTTTCGGACAATTTGAGGCCGTCCAACGATATCGCCCGGGTGGTTTCAGGAAAAGAACTTGTACTGCTTGTTGTTCCGTCGCACGTCATGCGGGAAACAGCCCAAAAAATGTCAGGTCATCTCTCTGAGGAGACGATCCTGGTATCGGCTGCCAAGGGTATTGAAAATAAAACCCATCTAACCATGTCCGGAGTGTTGAAAGAAGTCTTTTTTGAAATCCCGGAGAGTTCCTTTGCAGTTCTTTCCGGTCCGAGTTTTGCCCGTGAAGTCGCCAAGAAATTTCCCACCGTTGTTACGGTGGCATCGAAAGACCAACAGGTCGCCGAGTATGTTCAGCATGTTTTTGCCACTCCCTATTTCAGAGTCTATACCAGCGATGACCTTATCGGCGTTGAACTGGGCGGTGCCGTTAAAAATGTGATTGCCATCGCCGCCGGAATTATTGACGGCCTTGGGCTTGGATTAAATACCAGAGCCGCCCTGATCACCAGAGGTCTTGCAGAGATCCGCCGGCTGGGCATCAAGCTCGGTGCCAATCCGCACACGTTTGCAGGGCTTGCCGGTGTCGGTGATTTGGTGCTGACCTGCACCGGAGATCTCAGCAGGAACCACACCGTGGGGAAAAAAATAGGGGAAGGCATGAAGTTAAATGAGATCCTGTCGGAAATGCGTATGGTCGCAGAAGGCGTTAAAACCGCCAAGTCCGTTTACAACCTGTCGCGCAAGCTTGGTGTTGAGATGCCCATTGCCCACGAGGTCTACCACATGTTATATGAAGGTATTTCACCGGTCGAAGCCGGGCGCAGATTGATGAGCCGTGATCTTAAGCAGGAACTAGATGTTGAAGATGCATGATTTAAGAAACAGCAGGGAGCGGGGAGCGGGGAGCAGGGAGCGAGGAGCGAGGAGTAAGCAATCGGCAGTAAGGAGTAAGCAGTAGGCAGTAGAGAGTAGGCAGAATGGGGTCATCGATTTCCAGCAACCAGTAACCAGCTACGAGCAACCAGTAAGTAACCAGCAACTCGTAATCCGAAACCAGCATCGAGTTATTCATGTCAGGGAGTAAAAAACATAAAGGGGAAGGCCACCGGCAACGGCTGCGGGAAAAATTTCTTGCATCAGGCTTGTCGGGATTTCATGACTATGAAGTGATTGAACTCCTCTTGACGCTGGCTACACCGCAAAAAGACTGCAAAACTGCCGCCAAAGCCGCCTTGCAACGCTTCAAGACGCTGCCGGGCGTGCTTGAAGCTTCCACCAAGGAGCTTTGCGAAGTTAAGGGAATCGGGCCTAAAAACCTGCTGGGCATCAAGCTGATTAAAGCTGTCGGGGATCGGTATCTAAAGCAAAAATTAATCGAGAAAGATCCCTTGAACAACTCAAAAGAGCTCTTCGATTACCTTTACCACAGCATCAGAGACAAGAACCGTGAGTGCTTTAATGTTATTTTTCTGGATGCCAAAAACCGGGTTATTTCAACCGAAACGCTCTTTGAAGGAACGCTAACCGCGAGTTCTGTTTATCCGCGGGAGATCGTCATTGCAGCGCTTAATCGCAATGCTGCAGCCCTGATTTTTGCCCATAACCATCCTTCAGGCGACCCCCAGCCATCCCCGGAAGATGTCGCCATTACGCACCGGCTTGTTTTTGCATGCAGGGTGGTGGGCATTACGGTCCACGAGCATCTGATTATCGGAAAAAACAGGTATTTCAGTTTTGCGGATCAAGGTTATATCGCCCGGATGAATCATGAGTATGAAATGCAGAATAAAAACGCATAGCCCGGACAAATCGAAACTAAGAAAATATATTTATCACGAAAGTGCGAAGGTACGAAAACACGAAAAAGAAAGTAATTATAAAATTTTGTGCTTTCAAAATTTCGTGTTTTCGTGGTTTTTCTAAGTTTTGCCATAAAAAAACTTACTCTTTAGATACTAAAAAGGCCTGAGTAAAGTGAAAAACCAATTGCCTGCCTGTTTTGGCCGGCTCGAATCCGTTTTTCCGAAATCCAAAGACGGTTTGAGAGAAACACCGGAGAATTGCCTGGTATGTTTCCGCAAAACCGAATGTTTAAAAACCGCGTTGGAGGGAACAGACGGCCTGAACGTTCGGGAGGAATTCATAGACAGGGCTTACAAGGCCGGTGCCATCGGTTTTTTGGAAAGATGGTCCCGAAAAAAAGAATTGCGGCGCAGGCGAAAAGATCGGAAGAAGAATGGATTTGGAAGCTCCCCGTCTTAAGGGGCGGAAGTTCCGCCTTTGTGCAGTGCTTCGCAGCGGGGAGTAATTCGGTCAAGGAGGTGATCATGAAAACAATCAAAGATATAGATATTTCCGGCAAAAAAGTCTTTTTCAGAGTCGATTTCAACGTTCCCCTGGATGAGCATCAAAATATTACGGATGACTCCAGAATACGGGAAGTGCTGCCGACACTGCAATATGCCCTGGACCATAATGCCAAGCTGATCATCGCCTCACATATGGGCCGGCCAAAGGGAGAAGTCGTGCCCAAACTCAGTTTAGCTCCCGTGGCCAAACGCCTTGGACGCCTCCTGGAAAAAAAAGTCATCATGGCCAATGACTGCATCGGTTCGGAAATAAAGGAACGGGTGGCGAATCTCAAAGACGGCGAGGTCATGCTACTGGAGAATTTACGCTATCACCCCGAGGAAGAGAAAAACGACGATACGTTTGCAAAAGCGCTGGCGGAGCTTTGTGATGTGTTTATCAACGATGCGTTCGCCGTTTCACACCGCATCAATGCATCTGTGGTCGCCATAACAAAATTTGCTCCGGTCTGCGCGGCCGGCTTTCTGCTCCAAAAGGAGCTCGCCTATTTTAAGCAGGCAATGGCCGCTCCGATGCGCCCCCTGGTCGCCATTGTCGGCGGCTCAAAGGTGTCCAGCAAACTGGGAGCCCTGGAGAATATGCTGCAACATGTCGATAAGTTCATCATCGGCGGTGCCATGGCAAACACATTCCTGAAATGTTCAGGTTATAATGTTGGAGCGTCGAAGGTCGAAGATGATCTAAAAGAGGTGGCCTGCGCCGTGATGGAAAGCGCTGCTGAAAAGGGCATCAAGTTCTATCTGCCGGTGGATGCAGTCGTGGCGAGCCGTTTTGACCCCAAGGCTGAAATAAAGATTGTGCCGATACAGGAAATACCGCGTGATTGGATGATTATGGATATCGGTCCGGCGACATCACTGCTTTTTTCAGAAGTTCTGTACGACGCCAAAACCATCGTTTGGAACGGCCCCTTGGGCGTATTTGAAATGGATGCCTTCAGCCGGGGAACGATTGCCATGGTGCACAGTGTAGCCAATTCCTATGCGCTCTCGATCGTCGGCGGCGGCGATACGGATGTTGCTCTTTATAAAACCGGGGTGACGGACAGAATTAGCTATATTTCAACCGGTGGCGGAGCCTTTCTCACCCTCCTGGAGGGCAAGACCCTGCCGGCTGTGGATGCACTGAATGCGGTGAATAAAACCTGAAGCTTGCAATTATCCAAAATCTGCTATGACCGCTAAGCCTTTTTACGGCAATAAAAAAGTGCTGGTTGCGGCCGGTGCCTGTGCGCTTGCTTTGCTGGGATGTTTCTACGGCAAACCGTTATGGCACAAGATCGTCACTTTTTACCACCTGATTACCGACAGAGACCAGATCCAGACCTTTGTCGTTTCCTTTGGTTCCGGTGCCCCGGCTGTTTTTATCATCATTCAGATTCTGCAGGTGTTGCTTGCGCCGTTCCCCGGTGAAGCCACCGGCTTTCTCGGTGGATTTCTCTTCGGGACTGCAAAGGGATTTTTGTACTCGAGTATCGGTCTTACATTCGGATCATGGATCAATTTTTCCATCGGCCGTCTGTTGGGGAAACGCTATGTCAGGAAAATGATTCCGGACGCTCAATTGGCCCGGATGGACAATCTGCTAAAGCGTCAGGGTATCATTGTCGTGTTTGTTTTATTTGTATTTCCCGGATTCCCAAAAGACTATCTGTGTTTGTTTTTGGGATTAAGCACAATTCCGATGAAGGTATTTATTATTCTGACGACCGTCGGGCGTATGCCCGGAACATTGATGCTGAGCCTGCAGGGAGCATTCGCTTTTGAGCAAAAGTACGGGTGTTTTATTCTGATATTGGGCCTATGTCTTGTAATTATCTTTCTGGCTCACCGCTATCGAGAAGGTCTCTATCGGTGGATTGGGAAGTTTAACGAAAAATGATAGTGATACGCCATTGACGGTTGTCTTAAACAATGGTATTGAAAGGAAAATTGGTTCCATGGTAACGTTGAGAAAGATAAAAGCGGGAGCGGACAGTGGCATTTTGGAGAGTTAGGGAAGAGCTTAGTCAGGCCGGCAGATTGCGGCGTTCGTATTACGAACTTTTGCGGGACGAAATGGACCGGCACATACTCCAGTATGCGCTGATAGATTCCTATAATAATTTTTGTGCCCGAAAAATTCCCTATCCGTTTGTCGAAAAGCGCGAACTGAAGCCCCGCGCACGCATTCCCGGAGTGGAGTATGAACCCCAGAATGCTTTTCTGGTGATTTTTGTGGAGGACACCATCCCGGAGGCCAACAAGAAATATATACGGTTCCTTGACGTCAATAAGACTACCAAAAAAAATCTTCTCAGCTATGAGATCCTGCCGCTTTCGGAAAAATTTGAACGCAGCCAGAAATACCTCGAGTCAGCCCACTTCATTGATTTATTGAAAAAGCTGCTGCATGTGGATTATGCCCTCCTTATTCAGAGAGATCCGGCCAGCAAGCTCAAGGATCGATACAACCTTTCCCATTTTCATGTGCGCATCGACTGGCCGATTGCCGATGCCGCCGAAGATCTGGCCCGCAGCTTGCGCTATATATCCAAGGACCTCTATGAAAAAGGGGATAAATACGCTGAGGATATCCAGAAGAAATATTTTGAATATTATTGCATGCCGCTGATGATCGGCGGCAGAAGGACCGCTGCCATTGTGGCATCCCAGTATATGAAACGAATCCCCTGTATTACGACGGTGTATGCCGGCAGCAGCGAATCAAGGGCCTTGATTCGGATTTCTGAAAGGGGAGTTTCAAAATCGATTCTGATGAAACTGACAAATAAAGAGATGGATCAGATTGCCGCGGACAACAACCTGACACCTCGGACGTTTAAAAACAAGTATGTCGTAGCGCGTGAAAAAAAAGACGGTATCTGTATCTTTCAGGCCACCTATTCCCTTACCAATCATGTCAGGTTCCCGGACGACGGCAAATTACGCGAGATCAAACCCGATTTAAATTGGCTGAGCGTCAGCGGGCAGCATATTCTTCCCAAACCCGGAGTGTGGAAGTATCCACCGCTTCCGTTGAATGTGATCTATACATAACCCGAATTAAAGTTACTTCGTACAAAGCAAGAGTTTGGAGTGAACTAAAGTTTGAAGTGAGCTAAAGTTAAGGAATTCTGCCAATTATATAAAATCAGCGGAGCGAAGCGACTCCATAACTTTAGGCACTTTAGATCACTTTAGGCACTTTAAACTTTTGAATAGATAGTGGGAGTAACGCGTTTTATTATTCGAGTTCTTTCATCATGGCAATTTCGTCGCAATCCGGAAATTTGACGCACATGATACAGTCCGCCCAGATTTTAAGAGGCAGCAGTGACCTGTCAATTTTTGCAAAGCCGAACCTTTCAAAAAAGCCGGGTCTGTAAGTCAGCAAAAAGACTTTCTTTACGCCAAACGATTTGGCCTCTGACAGAACAGCATCGGTAAGCATTGACCCGATTTTTCTGCCCTGATACTCAGGACGAACTGCCAAAGATCGTATTTCGGCAAGGTCTTCCCAGCAAAACTGGAGGGCACAGCAGCCGACAACCCTGTCATTTTTGCTGTCCAAGCAAACAGAGAAATCCCTCAAATGGTCGTACAACACGCTCAAAGGACGCGGCAGCAGCTCGCCCCTCTCGCCGTATTCTTGTAAAAGTCCATGAATGGTTTTGATGTCTTTGATGGTTGCTTTGCGAATCATAATCTCCTTATAACATTATTTCCAGTAAAATCAAACAGGAAAGGGTGCCAAGCAGATATTCGTCAGAGTAAATCTCAATTTCTTCTTTTGCCAGGCTGATCCCGCAGCATATGCTGCGGGGATTTCATAAAATCGTAGAACGATTTTTTTAATGGTTCCAAATTGATATAAAAATCGAGGTAAAATGATATTGACACGAAACAATCTGTATAATAAATTAAATCAAATTTATAAACAGGTCTTTTGAAACCCGTTTCTAAATATTTTTTTCCAATCATAAACTAACCTAAAAATTGAGTGAATACCGTTCTGAGGTCTTAATGCGGTTTTCCGATTTTCGGCAACATGAAAAGTTTATTCTTTCCGAAACCATTCATCGTTTTAGTTTAGGGGGATACGGTTATGCTTTCCAGAATTTCTTATTTTAGCGTATCTGTTCTGATAGCGTTGTTATTCTTTGGATTTATCCCCAACATCGGGGCACAATCTTTAGGTTCGTCGGGATCATTGCTATTGGCCCAAAACGAACCGGCCGGCGAGGTCGATTTTAAGGTGGCCAATCAAGAGGCGCTTGACGCACTTGGCCGAATGACGCCTGAAGAGATTGAAGCGCTGGACCAAAAACTTGCCGAGGCCCTTATTCTCTATTACGACAGAGACTTTGCCCGGGCCCTGCCTATTTTCAATGAGATCGCGGGCAGGGTGGAAACCATGGACCTCATGTTCTGGATCGGCACCAGCGCCATGCAGGTCGGAGCAACCCGACTGGCCATCGATAAATTCAAAAGGATGCTTGAAATCGACCCCAAGTTATACCGGGTCAGGCTGGAACTGGCTGCGACCTATTTTGGCATGGGTCAGTACGCAGACGCCCGGCGGGAGCTTGAAACCGTGCAGGCCGCCTCCCCGCCCCCGGGAGTGCAGCAAAACATAGAAAAGATGCTGGCGGCCATCGAGGAAAGGACCAAAAAGCTCTTTTGGAACTTAAGAGCGTCCCTGGGGTATATGTGGGACGACAATATCAGCTCCGGTCCTGAACAAAAGAGTTATACCGTCACGGGCGGCACATTCACTCCGGGTGCAACATCCGCCAAGTTGCGGGACGAGGCCGTGGTTACCAATCTGGCCGGCAACGTCCTATATGATATCGGCGAAAGCAAAGGCATGATGTGGAATACGACGTTCTCCTTTTACAACAAGGCTTACTCGTCATACAGCGAGTTCAATTACATGGCCGTCGATGCCACCACCGGTCCCTGGTGGGCCGGCACTCGCGACATCGTCAAAATTCCTTGCGGGTATACGGAAAGCGAATATGAAAGCGAGCGGCTGTCCCAGGCCTTTCATGTGGATCCGAGTTACGAGCATTATTTCAACCAATATTTCAGCCTCAAGGGGCTCTATTCCTACACCAAAGAAAATTACTATCGAGACATTCATGGCGATCTGGACAACGAAAACCACAGTTTTGAACTGACCCCTACCGTGTATCTGGGCAACCGCAAACATATTATTTCGGCAACCGCCGGCTACGAGAACCACAATGCCGAGTCCGGCAGGTATTCGTATGAAGATCCCTATTTTGCCTGCTCGTATTTTGTCCGCTTTGACACCAATACGGAGATCTTTTTGCAGTACCAGTATAACCGCAGAGAATTTGAAGAAAAGCCGGCGCTTTACAATGATTTTCGCACGGACAAGCGCCAGGTGTATACCGCCGTTATCAGTCAGGGATTTTACCAATACTTCTTTGCCTCTTTGGCGTTTAGCTATACGGACAATAGTTCCAATTTAGAACTGTATGATTATGATAAAAACACTTACACTATCAGTATCGGGTGCAGGTTCTAGCCCCCCGAATATTTCATGAAAAATTTTCAGCAATTTTATTTAGTCCTTGAAAACCTGGTCCTCCGGGCCAGGTCAGAGATACCCGGCTTTGCCGAAAACCTTAAAAGTGCCTTAAGTTTGAAGTGAGCTAAAGTGACTAAAGTTAAGGAATTCTGTCAATTATATAAACTTGGCGGAGCAAAGCGACTCCATAACTTTAGGCACTTTAGTTCACTTTAGGCACTTTGGACTTGTTCTATTTGCAGGGAAAGCAGCCCCTTTCAGGGGCAAACCAAAGCCTGGCCCTCTGGGTCAGGATTCTTTACTGATTAAATGGTCAAATGGTCAAATGGATAACCACTAGCTTTTAATTGAGCGTTATCGCTCAATCGGGGTAACAATATATGGAGGCAGACATGAAACGATATATTCTTTTGGTATTGTTTGCACTGACGTTTTTGATTTTAGGGCCGCAGGCGGCGTTTTCCCAGGCAGGTGCGGTTGCGGACAGGGGCAATGCCGTCCCCCGCGAGGCGCTTCCCGAAGATCTGAGGGATCTGGAGGTCAAAGACGTTTATATCGATTCCGACGCGCAGCATGCCGGTTTCATCCAGACCGCCATCGGTCATGTGGTGGTGCTTCACGAAGATACCGGCCAGGCCTTTTTTGCAGCCGCAGGTGATAAGGTCTTCAAGCACGACAGCATTTTTACGCTGGCCGACTCCCGCTGTCGGCTCAAGTTCACCACCGAAGATGTGATCACCATGGGTGACAATGCCCGCCTGGGCCTTGAGGAATATATCGACAACCGTCCGGAGAAAAAGAAAACGTCGATTTTCAATATGCTGCGGGGCAAGGCCATGTTCTATGCCGTGCGCCTGTTCAAATACCGGACCACGAGCACCTCGGTCAAAACCCCCACGGCCGTTGTGGGTGTGCGGGGGACCAAGTTCGGGGTGGAGGTTCGCAAGGCGGGCGAGAACATCGCCGCCAGCAGGCCCATCTATCTTGCTGCCGCTTCGGACGCGGGTCTGCAGCACCTTTTGGCACAGTTTTCGCCCGGCGGCTGGGTGACCGTTGCGCTGTGTTTTACCGGAGCGATCGATATGACGGCCCTGGCCGACAACACCACGCAGACGCTGTATGAGAACGAGAGCCGGGCGGCAGGCCCCGAAGGCGGCGAAAACAAGCAGCCCACGTCTCCTGACGCGGCCCA
>Ga0180009_10004497_pt1 | contig 15347 bp, 13 predicted proteins | sample OS_PC_MetaG_FD_123537 | JGI IMG/M metagenome (GOLD analysis project Ga0180009, IMG submission 123537) | Groundwater microbial communities from the Aspo Hard Rock Laboratory (HRL) deep subsurface site, Sweden - OS_PC_MetaG | ecosystem: Environmental > Aquatic > Deep subsurface > Groundwater...
CGCGGACGATTCTGCCTTGGCATCCTGCTGCTGCAGGATATCGCCATCGTTCCGCTGGTGGTGATGGTCAGCCTTTTTACGCCGGTCGCCGCCGACACCAGCCTGGAACTGCATCTGCTCAAAATCGGCGCTTCGATTGTGGGCCTGGTCATGGTCTTTTATCTTGTTCTGCATTATATCCTGCCGCTGCTGCTGTCCGCCAAGGGAGTTTTTGCCAACCGTGAGCTGACGATATTGCTGTCCATCGCCACCGGATTGGGGGCGGCCTGGTCGGCGCACGCCATTGGGATTTCACCAGCGTTGGGGGCGTTTATCGCCGGCATGCTCCTTGGTGAATCGCCCTTTGCAACCCAGATCCGGGCCGACATCGGTGCGCTTCGGGCCATCATGGTGGCACTCTTTTTTGCATCGGTGGGCATGCTTTTAAAACCGCTCTGGTTCCTTTATCATATTCATTGGGTTCTCCCGGCAGCGCTGTTGATCTTTGTTGTTAAAACAGGGATCATTTTCAGCGTGGGCCGCTTATTCAAACTCAATACCCGCCAGAGCCTGGCCGCCGGAATTACCCTGGGCCAGGTCGGCGAGTTTTCCTTTGTGCTGGCCGCCGCCGCCCGCGCAGGCGGAATCCTGGAAAATGATGCCTTTGACTTCATTGTTGCGGTGATTATCGTGCTCATATTCGCCGCCCCCTACATGGTAACCCTGGCGTTTCCAGCAGCCGATCGCCTGATGAACCTGATTTCCCGCCGAACGCCGGCCGGTGTTCGAGACAGCTTAAATTCGTCTCAGTCCACCACCAGCCGGGTACTGGTGGTGGGCTTAGGTCCGGCCGGCCGTGAAATTGCTACGGTTCTGAAGGAGCGCCAACTGGAACCCATCGGCATCGACTTAAACCCCCAGAGCCTGGCGGTTGCCGAGGAGTTGGGAATCCCGTTCCATCTGGGCGATGCCGCCAGCGAAGAAGTTTTGATGCACGCCGGTCTGTCGCAGGTATGTCTGGCGGTGGTAACGGTGCCGGACCCATACTCGGTTATTCGAATCGTTCAACTGCTCCGGAGCTTAAGAAATGAATTGACCATCGCCGCCCGCTCGCGCTATAACCGCCATGTATCGGAAATTCAAGAGGCCGGCGCCGACATCATCATTGATGAAGAAGCCAGCATGGGACAGCAGTTGGCCCAAAAAATCGTAGAACATCTGCAGGAGAGTTCCGGGGCCATTCTGGCCTGCCGCCTGGGGGGACAAACGCCCGAGATCATATCCTGAAGGACAAAAGGAGAAAAAAATGATTTATGAAATCCGAACCTATACCCTGACACCTGGTTCCATCCCCGAATTTGAAAAGCGTTTTGAGGCCGCACTGCCCAGCCGCACACTCTATTCGGAACTGGCAGCCTTCTGGCACACTGAATTTGGACCGCTGAATCAGGTCATCCATGTATGGCCTTATGACGATCTGGGCCATCGAACCGAGGTCCGTCGCCGTCTCGCCAAAGAATCCGGCTGGCCCCCCAAAACCTCCGAACTGGTTCTGTCCATGCAATCGGAAATTTTTACGCTGGCCCCTTTTTCACCGAAACTGGGCGGCGGCAAAAAACTCGGAAATGTTTATGAAATGCGGATCTATCAATACAGGCCCGGTTCCATGCCGACGGTCATTGAGCGCTTTGGAACGGCCTTAAAGGGCGGTCGCACAGACCTGTCGCCCCTGGCAGCCTGTATGTCCAGCGAACTCGGACTGCTGAATGTCTGGATCCACATCTGGCCCTACGCCAGCCTGGACGACCGTGAACGCGTCCGCCAGGAGTCCCGCAAACTCGATACCTGGCCCCCCCAAACCCGTGAGCTGATGGTCAGCCAGCAAAACAAAATTCTGATTCCGGCGTCGTTTTCACCCATGGCGTAAATGCCTCGCCGGGGAATTGCCTAAGTGCGTTATTACGATTCCAGCTCCCGGTCTTAGTAGCGTAGGATTCAAACATGCGGATCACCGGCTGTCAGTTGTCAGTTGTCTGTTGTCGGTCGTCTGTAGCCAAAGAAATGTCGTTGTTTATCCGACAACTGACCACGGACAACTGACATGTATTTATTAACTAAACCCTGACGATGCAAAAACTGTATCCCGCACGCACGTCGATGCTTTCATGCCCGGATTCACTATGCGGTCGGAGAAGATCGCCTTGCTTTCCTATGCCTTAACCATCTTCCTGAGTGCCTTTCTCCTTTTTCAGGTTCAGCCCCTGCTCGGAAAGTTTATTCTGCCATGGTTCGGCGGAAGTCCGGCCGTATGGACCACCTGCATGCTGTTTTTTCAACTGCTGCTGCTGGCGGGATATTTGTACGCTCATCTGATCACCCGGTACCTTGTCCAGCGCAAGCAGGTCGTTTTTCATGTCGGACTGATCGCAGCAGCCTTGTTGCTGCTACCCATCGCCCCTGACACCGGCCATAAGCCTGCCGGAGATGACAACCCCACCCTGCGAATCCTGTTTATTCTAACCACATCCGTGGGACTGCCGTATTTTCTCCTTGCCACCACCGGCCCCCTGCTGCAGGCCTGGTTCCGGCTGCTGTTTTCCGGCACATCGCCCTACCGTCTTTATGCGCTCTCAAATGCTGGCTCGCTCCTTGCCCTGCTGAGCTATCCCTTCGTTATAGAACCCTTGCTGCGATTGCAGACCCAAAGTTTATTGTGGTCCGTGGGTCTGGGAGTCTTCGACGCCCTTTGCGCCTTCTGTGGCCTGAAAACCTGGAAGATTCATGTGCAGCCGATGCATAAGGGTACTCCGCCAGAAGCTGTTTCCACCGACGGGCCTCGCCGCCGCCCCGGCCCGCTGGCGGCGCTGCTGTGGCTGGCACTGGCAGCCTGTGGATCGGGGCTGCTGCTGGCGGTTACCAACCAGATCTGCGCTGATATCGCCGTTGTCCCGTTTCTGTGGATTCTGCCGCTTTCGCTTTACCTGCTGACATTCATCCTGTGTTTCGAAAATGAGCGATTGTACTTTCGCCCGGTGTTCTGGCCGCTGCTGATCATTGCAGCGGGGACCTTACTATGGCTGCTGGATGAAAGCGTGAATCTTGCCATCCATACCCAAGTCCTGGGCTATTCCGGCGGATTGTTTGTCCTCTGTATGGTCTGTCATGGCGAGCTGGTTCGGTTGAAACCGCACCCACGAGACCTGACCTTCTTTTACCTGATGGTTTCGGCCGGCGGAGCCCTGGGCGGCCTATTTGTTACGGTAGCAGCTCCGGCTTTTTTCCCCATTTACCTGGAACTGCATATCGGCCTGTGGGCCTGTTGCGCCCTGGCAATGACAGCTTTCTGGTATGAACTCAGGCTTGCACAGCGCCGGACGCGACCCTGGCAGGTCTGGGCCTATCTTCTGATCTGCTTGGTGTCTCTGGGGTTTTTGGGCGAATCGCTGCGGCGCAATGCCCGGCAGACAATGGCGGATTCCCTCTCACTTACCCGCAATTTCTACGGCATCCTGCGCGTTGCGGTTTACAATTCGAAAAATCCGGAGTTGATGAACTACACCCTGCAGCATGGTCGTATCAGCCATGGCTGCCAGTTTCCCGCGGAAAACCGCCGACGACAGGCCACCACCTATTACGGCGACCGCAGCGGCATTGGGCTCGCCCTGCTGAATATGCCGCGAAGATCAGGGTTGCGTGTCGGTATTGTCGGCCTCGGCGCCGGCACCATCGCTGCCTACGGCAGAGAAAAAGACCGGTTCACATTTTATGAGATAAATCCCGCTGTCATCGATATTGCCACCAGCCGGTTCACCTATCTATCCGATTCCATTGCCGCCTGCAATATTATCCTGGGCGACGCCCGCGTCTCCCTTGAGCGCCAGGCCCATCAGAACTTCGACATCCTGGTTCTGGACGCCTTTAACAGCGACGCCATCCCCGTTCATCTCCTGACGCTTGAAAGCTTTGAAATGTATCTGGGACATTTAAAAAAAGGGGGAGTCATTGCGGTGCATATCACGAACCGCTATCTGGACCTGGCGCCTGTGATGGAAACTCTTGCAGACCATTTTGGGCTCGCCACTGCCCTGATCGATTCGGATTCCGATGCAGAAGAGGAGATCGATGAGGCGACCTGGATGCTCATGACCCGCAGCAACGCTTTCCTATCCATAGAAGACATCCTAGACGCAACATCAACCGAAAACAAGGATGCCCGCCGCCGCATCCTGTGGACCGATGATTTTTCCAATCTTTTTCAAATACTAAAATAAGGGGCCCACGATTCGAGGGATCAAGCTTGAACCCTTTCAGTGATTCGCCTTCTTAAGCCCGCTGAAAATAGCCACCAATGCGCAGACAAACGTGAAGCCTGCGAAAAGCAGATATCCCAGTGAATAGCTGTCGGTGAGCGTGGCCACCCCTGCAAAAACAGGCGGCCCTGCCACCACTCCCAAGAAAGTAAAAAACAGACAGCCACCGGTGGCGTCGCTGACCTGTCCAATGGGCGCCAGGCGCGCCGCCTCCGCCAGGTAGACCCCGTTCCAACCGATGGCGCTGGCGCCGAACACAATGACGGCGATCCAGATTGCCGGGTACGACCAGTCCGGTGAAAAGCAGGCTGTCGCAACAGCCCCCAGTGACATCAACACCCCGATTAACCCCAGTACCAGCGACGGCCTTAAAAACCGATCGGCAATGATGCCCCAGATAAGCCGTCCAATGGTTCCGGCAATTTGAGCCGCGGAAAGCGTCAGCCCGGCGGCGATCAGCGCCATTCCGATATTCTTTGTCAGGTAAATTACCAGGTAGGTAATCAGGCATAGCTGCATACCGCCATAAAAAAAAGAAATGGTCGCCAGCCGCAGCAGCGGCCGATGGGTCAGCACCAGTTTCAGCGGTCCGGTCACGCCCTGAAAAGAAATCCGCCGGTCCGGCTGGCGATCACTGTCGATCCCCGATCGAATCGGCGCTATCAGCAAAGCCGTCAATCCGCAAAAAACGCCCACAATTCCGGCGGTACTTTTCCAGCTTAACGAGAGTACCAGGGCAGGAACAATGGCGCCGGCAATCGCACCTCCCAAGGGAACCCCAGTCTGTTTAAGGGAAAATACAAACGACATGAGGTTTGCCGGGGTGTTGCGCGAAAGAACATGCGAGCTGGCCGGCGTCACGGGGCCATAGCCTAAACCCAGAATCAGCGCGCTCAGGATCAGTACCGGAACCGAAGCGGCCGCAGCCAGCGCCAGTCCAATGCCGCAAAACAGCAGAGACACTTGGCTGACCCGCACGGCGCCGTACCGAACGATAAAGTTGCCGCTCCACAGACTCGATAGCATGCTGGAGATGTAGATCAGGCCGACATAAAAACCGACGCTGGTCGCGGAAATTCCGATGTCCCTGGCCGCCGTCGGCGCAAAAATCGGTACGGTGACCGCCGCCAGGGAAACCAGGGCCTGAACCACCAGCATGGCTGTCAGGGGAATGGCAACGCCCTTTTTGTCCAATGCAACCATCTCTTTCATTTCGGTTAATCCTGATTGATCCATAGTCCGCACTGTGATATCGACGCTCATACGGAATTTGGGTGTTTACCACTTATTCAATAAAAAAACAGCTTTTTTTCTGCAAGGAATTTATAAAGATAATCTTTTTTTCAGATATGAAAACCGATAATCCCATAAGGGGGACAACGTGAGCAACGAAATCAACAAAGTCATCTATTCGATGATCAGAGTCAGCAAGTATTATGACAAAAAACCGGTATTAAAGGAAATTTCTCTTTCCTATTTCTACGGCGCCAAAATCGGCGTGCTGGGACTCAACGGTTCCGGCAAAACTTCTTTGTTGCGCATCCTTGCTGGGGCCGATCAGAGCTTTAACGGAGAAACCGTCCTTTCGGAAGGATACACCGTCGGCTATCTGGAGCAGGAACCCCTAGTGAACGTGGATAAAACCGTTCGGCAGGTGGTTGAAGAGGGTGTCCAGGAAACAATGGATCTGCTTAAGGAATTTGAAGAGATTAACGCAAAGTTTGCAGAACCCATGAGCGACGATGAAATGAACACGCTCATCGAACGTCAGGGCCAGGTCCAGGAAAAGCTGGATGCCCTGGATGCCTGGGAGCTTGACTCGCGCCTGGAAATGGCCATGGATGCCCTGCGCTGTCCCCCCGAAGAAACATCGGTCACCATTCTTTCCGGCGGCGAAAAACGGAGGGTGGCGCTCTGCCGCCTGCTGCTGCAAAAACCGGACATTCTGCTGCTGGATGAACCCACCAATCATCTGGATGCCGAAAGCGTCGCCTGGCTCGAACAGCATCTGCAGAAATACCCGGGAACCGTCATTGCCGTCACCCATGACCGTTATTTTCTGGACAATGTCGCCGGCTGGATTCTTGAGCTTGACCGGGGGGAAGGGATCCCCTGGAAGGGAAACTACTCCAGCTGGCTGGAGCAGAAAAAGGAACGCCTGCGCCGCGAGGAGAAATCCGAAGGCTCCCGCCAGAAAACCCTTCAGCGCGAACTGGAATGGATCCGCATGTCACCCAAGGGCCGCCACACCAAGAGCCAGGCCCGTATCAACGCTTACGAAAAACTGCTTTCCCAGGAAGCCGAGGGTCGCGAAAAAGAGCTGGAACTCTATATTCCACCGGGACCCCGCCTGGGCGATGTGGTCATTGAAGCTGAAAATGTCGGCAAGGCTTACGGAGATCGCCTGCTGATTGAAAACATGGATTTCCGTTTACCCCCCGGCGGCATTGTGGGAGTCATCGGTCCCAACGGCGCCGGCAAGACCACCCTGTTCAGAATGATCACGGATCAAGAAAAACCCGACAGCGGTTCCTTCCGGCTGGGTGAAACAGTGAAGCTGGCTTACATCGACCAGAACCGCGAACTGGATCCCAACAAGACGATCTGGGAAGAGATCTCCGGAGGCAGCGATCAGATCGAACTCGGCAATCGCCTGGTCAACTCCCGGGCCTATGTGGCCCGCTATAATTTATCCGGCAACGACCAACAGAAAAAAATTGAAACCCTTTCCGGCGGACAACGCAACCGGGTGCACCTGGCCAAGATGCTCAAGGAAGGGGCCAACGTCATCCTCCTGGACGAGCCCACCAACGATCTCGACGTCAACACCCTGCGGGCGCTGGAAGAAGCCCTGGAAAATTTCGGCGGCTGCGCCGTGGTGATCAGCCACGACCGCTGGTTCCTAGACCGCATTGCCACCCATATCCTGGCCTTTGAAGGCAACAGCCAGGTCGTTTTTTTTAATGGCAACTGGTCGGAATACGAAGCCGACCGCAAAAATCGCCTGGGCGCGGCAGCCGAACGGCCCCACCGCATCAAGTATCGCCGCCTGACGCGCTGATCGAAATCCAATGCTTGTAATGCCGGTAGCCGGCGCTTTTTCAAGCAGGCCCCCTGTAACTGCATAAGTCTTTCACGACCAAGATATCCGTTATATGTTGCAATGTCGGACGTTCGTATGATATTGACAAAATACATACACCGGAACCCTCACCACCAATTCTCAAGATCTTTTGGCTTCATTGGTTTTAAATTGGTGCAACATATCATTCTCAAACTGCACTGAAATCTCATTTGGCTTGCGTTTGGACTGTGGTAATGAATCGATAGAAAATATTGTTGTAAACATAAAACATGAAAAAATACAGCTCGCATACAACCCTGCTCTTGCTGGGTATAATTCTGACGCTTGGTTTCTATTTAAGGATAAAGTCTGTCGGGGAAACCGAAGTAATCGCTCCGTTAAGCAAAGATGCAAAACTATATTACACGTACGCTTATAATCTGAGATATAAGCATACGTATTCCATGCAGACAGGAAAATCTGCGGACTTAGACTCTGCCGTCAAACCTGATTCACTGTGCTCTCCTGGCTATCCCCTTTTTTTAACCCTCTTTATAGACAGTCGCTCCGATAAAAATGCTCTAAATAGAATATACCTTTCCCAAGCGATCCTAAGCACACTGACGCTACTATTTGCTTTTCTGTTTTACAAAAGTTTCATGCCGCAATACTGGAGCGCGGCAACCTCTGTGCTTCTTGCGTTAAGCCCGCATCTCATCGTGGCAAATAGCTATATTTTGACCGAAACATTGTTTTGTTTTTTTCTTGTGCTGGCGGGTTGGGGTACCGGCAAATTTATACAAAATCCATCATTCAAAATAGCAGCCATACTGGGAATCATTCTGGGAACAACCAACCTGATCAGACCCAGCTTACAATATTTTCCTGTTGTTTTGTCTTTTTTTTTACTAATAAATTTTGGAGCTAAAAAAGGTTCCCACCTTTTTTGGGGAATCCTTTTAGGATTTACGCTGATTAGTGCCCCCTGGTTTATCCGCAATGTGATTTCCGTTAAAGGAGAATCAAACCGAAAATTAATGATTAACTTTTTACATCACGGGATGTATCCGGACTTTATGTATGACGGAAAAAGTGGGACCTATGGATTTCCGTATCGGTATGATCCTCGCGCTGATGAAATAAACAAAGACATACCGTCTGTACTCAATGAGATTTCTACACGTTTTCTCCGGAATCCGTCAAAATATTTACTATGGTATCTCGTAAAAAAACCGATTATATTTTGGTCCTGGAACCTGATCCAGGGTAGGGATGTCTTTGTGTATCCTGTTTCAGCTTCTCCCTATTTTTATAATAAATTTTTTCAATGGACCCATTTCCTAATGTATACATTTCATGGAGGGATCGTATTTTTCTGCCTATTCGGAAGTGTTATGTCCTGGTTCCCTTTTTTACAAAATTATTTACCCCATAGTTCTATTTTAATTGCGAGATTTGCTTCATTACTGATTATTTATTTTATTCTTATACACATTATCGGCGCTCCTTTTCCGCGCTATTCAATACCGTTGCGACCATACCTTTACGGGTTAGCCGCCTTCTTCTTACATATTCTTATCCTAGTATTTAAAAAATTCCGAAAAGACCACTAGTTAACTGACAGAAAGGCAGTCGAATCCCCTGCTTAATATATTTTAAATGTTGATATTAAAACAAATGACAACGCAAGGAATCTACATTGATGACAGCCGCTGAAATACAGAAACCATGTAAACTTACAATTGTTATCCCATGTTTTAATGAGGAAAAGACTCTTGAAGCCTGCATCAATCGGGTTTTTAGTATAGAGGACAATAATTTATCTTTAGAAGTTATTATAGTGGATGATGATTCAACTGACGGAAGTCTTACGATAGCTTCAACTCTTGCTGATAAACACCCACGAATAATAATTTTAAGACATAAGACCAACCAGGGGAAAGGGGCATCAATTCGCACCGGCTTTAAACATGCAACCGGCGAATTTATAACCATTCAGGATGCCGATCTTGAATTAGATCCCACTGATCTAAAACGCCTCCTTATCCCTTTGATGGAAGGGAGCGCTGATGTCGTGTTCGGATCACGATTCTACAAAACAGAAAACTATGAAACATCACCTTTCTGGCACTACACTGCAAACAAATTCCTAACTTTTCTATCAAATTTTCTTTCAGGGTTAAAGCTGACGGACATGGAGTGTTGTTACAAAATGTTTAAAAGAGAACTTATCCAGCAAATTATAATCAAAGAAAACCGATTCGGCGTTGAGCCCGAACTTGTCGCGAAAGTCGCCCAGATTAAGCCCCGCGTTGCAGAAATGGGGATTTCCTACAACCGGCGAACGTATCAGGAAGGAAAAAAAATAGGCTTTCGTGACGGCATCAGAACAATTTATTGTATTGTATTATATAACCTCCCCCGGTTATTTCGTCACCTAAAAGGCAAGATATAATATAAGAGTCTACCGTCAATTATAAGAAGTTGCTTGTCGAAGGAAGATGAACGTGTGTTTTATGTTTAGTATTTGAATTCGCCCCAACATATTGAGTCTGGCTTTTGTGATTTGATAGTGCACATTCCGGCTATTAGTCCCATCGGACTTTTAACGATAACCTATTAAGAATATGGAAGTTATCCTGCTGGGCTTCGCTGCCCTAAAAACCAAAGTCACTCAATTTAAAGCCTAAAAATTATCCTTAGCACCTCGTTTTTAAAGCTTGTCGATGTTATCCGGAACCCGCCGATCATTTTTGTTGAGCCGACATGGGGACCAATACAGGGGCAGGCGTCATAATCTCCCACCTTGACGATTCTGATGGTGTCCCCCACGTCTTGGGGCAACCGTTCGATATTATAATTTCCTGAAGCTTCTTCTTTGCTGATATACGCTTCAATCACCGGCAAATCAGCATCGATCACGGCATTGACACGTTTTTCAATTTCTATATTTTCATCATCGGTTAAATCTCTATGATAGTGGTAGTCGCATTTTGATTTTTTCTTTTCAATATGAGCGGTGAAGCAACGGCCGCAACCAAACATCTGATCCATGGTCTGGTTTAGAATATGCTCGGCAGAATGCATCCGGGGGTCATAAATTTTATCCATTGGAATCCACTACCGTTTCTGTTTTTAAAACCCTGTGGTCACAGAGAAAATGTCGGCTTAGAGATATGACTTAAAACGATCGATTCAAAAAATCAATATTTTCCGCAGGCAGAACCCTGCTTAAGTTTTATGATCCCCAGCCCCTATCCGGGAAATCAATCCTGTCGCGTCTGATTCGAAAAGCTTAAAATAGCAGCCCATGATACCACAAAGAGAGTCCGATTTCCGGTTGATCTCCCGCACGCTTTATGATATTTAGAAGGCTACCATTTTGAATTCATACGATTTATCAGCGGAGGAGGGTGCACATGGCAAAATCAAGAGACACCAAAAAAGACGTCAAAAAGAAACCGGCTAAATCACTGAAGGAAAAACGCAAAGAAAAACTAGAGAAAAAAAAGGGCTAATGGAATAATACCCAACCCTGTCGTGGCAGGGTCAATTCAATGCAGCGACTGCTTCCACCTCTATCAGATATTCCGGCATTGCCAGACTTTGAACAACCAGAAAGGTATGGGGCAGGAACGGTTCCGTAAAGAACTCTTGGCGGACATTTCGAAACGCATCCCGGTAGTGGAAATGCGTCAGGAAAGTGGTCATCTTGACGATATGCGCCAGGCTTCCCCCAGCTTCTTCCAAAATATTCTTAAGAATTGGAGAATACCTGGCGGGCCTGGGTTTCAAATCCCCCCGGCCAACGAGTTTCCCGTCTCTATCCTTGGCAACCTGCCCGGCAATATACAGGGTTTTCCCTGCCTTGGCAGCGTGCGAATAGCCTTCGGCAGGATGAACGCTTTTCAGCTTTAAAATTTCATGCGTCATTGCTGTTCCCTCCTAATCTTAAAATATCATTGTGTTTAACCGGCTTGAGATACCTCCAAAAGTTCATTCAGGAAACAGGTCTAAAAGTATTCAAACGCCTTGTTATTATCCTTTTTTCTAATCCTTGGCATGTTTTTTTTGCAATTGCAGGGTGTAGTTGCCATCCGCTGCACACATCGGGTGTGGATTTTTATCCGGCTGACGCACTTTCCCCGTTTAAACGGATGCCTCCCTTCACTATTTTTTCACCCGTCAGGCCAGATCCCCTTATCAAAACCTTTTATTAATTGACTTGCAATAAGGTTTTTCTTGTGATTTTATTCACTAAATATATTCAAGTAAAAATCTTTTCTCCGTTATTCCGGTCTAACGGCCGTCGATTGCGGCAGAAGCACCGAAAACTATTTTTATCTATTCGCACGTCGCACGAAACAGGTTGCTGAAAATCTGCCTGTTAGCTTGAGGGGAGCCATGTCGGTTATCACGATTTCCAGAGGATCATTCAGCCACGGTCAGGAAGTAGCAGAACGAACAGCCAAAAGATTAGGGTATGATTGCATTTCGCGTGAGATTCTTATCGCGGCATCCACAGATTTTAATATTTCCGAAATAAAGCTTTTTCAAGCCATTCATGATGCCCCCAATTTCATGGACCGTATTCTTTTAAGAAAAGAAAAATACATCGCTTATATCCAGGCGGCCATTCTGAAAAACCTGCAAAAAGACAATGTGGTCTATCACGGGTTTGCCGGTCATTTTTTTGTTAAAGACATATCGCATGTTCTCAAGGTACGCATCATTGCGGATATGGAAGAACGCATTCGTATCGTGATGGAAAGAAACGGCCTCTCCCGCGACGCGGCCACCTCCAACATTCACAAGCTGGATGAACAACGCCGCAAATGGAGTCAGCAACTGTATGGCATTGAAACCGCCGATCCCAGCCTGTATGACCTGGTCATCCACATCGATAGAATCACGGTGGGTGATGCCGTGGATATCATCTGCCATAAAATCGGTTTGCATCATTTTCAAACAACACCGGAATCTCGGCAACAGGTAGAAGACCTCGGCCTGGCCGCTGAGGTAAAAGCCGCCCTGATCGATCTGAAACCGGATATTGAAGTTGCGGCTCGACAGGGGACGGTGCGGCTTACGGCAAGTGCTTCGTCGGCGCAAAAATCGAAATTGGAAAAGGAAATGCGTAAAGTCGCTGAAACGATACCCGGAATAAAAAATCTTGAAATTGACCTGCTGTCCGTTGCACCTTACAGCATTGATTAACCGATTTAAGCAATTCTTTGATTCAAATTTAACTACCGGAGAGGCCTGATGAAAATATTAATCGCCGAAGATGATGTCATAACCCTAAAAATACTGGAACGAAAATTAGGCAGTTGGGGCTACGCGGTTGTTTCCTTCACTGATGGTAATGCAGCTTGGGAAAAGTTGCAGCAGGACGATGCGCCGAATCTGATCGTGATGGACTGGATGATGCCGGGGATGGACGGTATTGAAATTTGCCGCAAGTTAAAACAACAGCCAAAGGGCGCCCCGACGTATATCATACTCCTGACCGCGCGAGATCAAGAGGATGATATTGTAGCCGGACTCGATGCCGGTGCAGACGACTATATTACCAAACCGTTTGGAAACAACGAATTACGCTCAAGAATCAATGTAGGTCGCCGGATGATCTCTTTACAAAACGCACTGCTGGAAAAAGAAAAACTTCAAGCCGTCTTTGAAATGGCCAGCGCCGTCTGCCATGAAATGAATCAGCCGCTACAGGTGGTGTCGGGGATTGCTGAATTGCTGATGCTGGATGTGAAAAAGACCGATCCACACTATGAAAAATTGATGGCTATCATGGAACAAACCGAACGAATGGGTGAAATAACCCACAAACTCATGAAGATTACCAAGTATGAAACCAAGAAATATCTTAAAAGCAAGATCGTAGATATCGGCAAAGCATCCAAAGAAACCATTTAGATCGGTCTCTTCATGCACAGAAAATTGTACGCCTGTATACAAAATTGTGCGCCTGCACACAAAATTGTGCGCAACCTTACAGGTTCTCATTCTTTATGCTTACCGCCCTACGGCATTTTTTTCTTTGGTTGACAAATAATATTTTAATAATATCAGTATATTGTTTTTACCTGTTGCCTCGTCCGTAAATTTTTCCTAATCGTTTCTTAAATTGGCACAAGTTTTGCTTCACATTTATCGGGATTGGTAGGCGTTCGTATTTTTAATGATCATGCTTATTTTTGTTTATTGATTCTTATTGCACATATTTCTTTTTCTGATTAATTTTCATGGAGGTCAAAGCAATCTCATGAAAGCTAACGGTAACAGTAAAAAAATTACCCCAGACGATCAGACAGAATCGATGTTAAAAGATCAAGAAACCGATTATGATGGCTCTGCGGAATCCTGGGAAACGGCTATTGAAGATCTTGCGGGCACCCCCGTCAAGCAGCCCGTAAGAAGCATCCTGTTTGTTGACGATGAGGAACCGGTTCGCCGGTTGTTCAAGGAAGCCTTGGAAAAATTCGGATATCAGGTCCGGCTTGCGACGAATGGAAATGAAGCGATTGCGCTTTTTCGTGAAGATCCTACCGATTTAATCATTACGGATATATTCATGCCGAAAAAAGACGGACACACGTTGATTCTGGAAGTAAAGCAGGATTTTCCTGATGTTCATATCTTTGCCATCACCGGAAAGAAATTTTTTGACCCCCTAATGGAATTGGATATTGCCAAAACACTTGGCGCCATCAAGGTGTTTACCAAACCATGCAAATTAAGTCAGCTTTTGGCATCCATTAAAGAGCTCTCAGTATAACCCTATTTGCGCCTAAACAAAATGGAGAACCGTACTAACAATTCAGGGTTCCCCTTTTTTCACCCGTTCCTGCCGATATTCCCGTCGCAACCTTGACATTATCACGTTAAAAAGTAATAAAACCCCATCTGCACGTTTAGCTGAAAAAAAACGAATGAAGCATCCCCGCGGATACTTCTGTTTCAAAACATTATTATCATTACACGGTCACAAACAATTTCAGAGAGGACAATTTTGACTGCCGGAAATAAAAAAACGGATATCAAAGCATATGGACTCCGGCTGCTGCTTTCAAGCCATCCCGAAGTCAGAAGATTGAAAAGAAAACACACGCCCTCCGTTCACGGAAATAAGCATTGGAGCACGAGCTGGCTGTTGATCGACCACATTAAAAAAACCCGTTTAGAATCTGTTTCCAAAATACTGGAAATCGGCTGTGGATGGGGATTGACCGGCATCTTTTGTGCAAAAAAATTTGCGGCCACGGTAACGGCGGTGGATATTGATCCGGACATCTACCCCTATTTGGACCTGCACGCCAGGATCAACAAGGTCAAAGTGGAGTTTCTAAATAAAGAGTTTGATAAGATAAGCAGCAGCAACCTGCGGGATTTCGACATGATCATCGGTTCGGACATCTGCTTCTGGGACAACCTGATCGATCCGCTGCGCCGGCTTATTCAACGGGCCCGGCGGGCTTCTGTCGGCCAGATACTCATTGCGGACCCCGGGCGTCCGACATTCGACAGCTTGGTTGAATCCCTCGCGCCGAAAAAAGGGGTGAAAGTCCTCGATCGCGAAATAAAGAAACCCCGGCGTATGAGCGGAAAAATATTACATATTACGGATCACCTTCAAAAAAGATGACGACCTGCCAGGGGGCAAATGGTCCACGATTTGAGAGTCCACGGATTCGATTTCTTATTTATTTACAACTCCAGCTTCCTGTTTCTGACTGGTCACTTGTTACTCGTTACGCGCTACTGTTATTCCTTCTCCGTCTCAGCCTGAACCTTTTCTCTTCCTGTATCCCCGCCCCTCTGATCCCGTGTCTTTCTGTTTCCCACCGTCCCGGCCTTCCAGCTTAACAGCTTATTTTCATTTCACTTGAATCCTGGAACCCTGGAACCCTGGAACCCTTGAATCCCTGCCTGCGGCAGGCAGACTTATGGAATCACTCACTCTTTTGGAAGTGATCCACAAA
>Ga0180009_10004498_pt1 | contig 15346 bp, 11 predicted proteins | sample OS_PC_MetaG_FD_123537 | JGI IMG/M metagenome (GOLD analysis project Ga0180009, IMG submission 123537) | Groundwater microbial communities from the Aspo Hard Rock Laboratory (HRL) deep subsurface site, Sweden - OS_PC_MetaG | ecosystem: Environmental > Aquatic > Deep subsurface > Groundwater...
CTCAAAAAGATCGCGCACCCTGGCCGCGCCTAACCCCACAAACATCTCAATGAAATCCGAACCGCTGATGGAGAAAAACGGCACCCCGGATTCCCCGGCCACCGCCTTGGCCAGCAGGGTCTTACCCGTGCCCGGAGGGCCGACCAGAAGGATGCCCTTGGGGATTTTCGCGCCCAGCCGGGTGAATTTTTCCGGGGTTTTCAAAAACTCGATCACCTCGGCCAATTCCACCTTGGCCTCCTCCTGCCCGGCCACCGAGTTGAAATCAACCCCAAGGTCGGTCTGGGCGATGATCTTGGCCTTGGACTTGCCCAAAGTCATCATGCCTCCGCCGCCCTGGCCCATGCGCTTCATCATAAACATCCAGATTCCAACGAAAAAGAGGGTGGGCAGAATCCAGGAAAGCAAGGTGCGTAGAAAAGTGTTTTCGTTGGCCGCGATAATGTCGACCCCATGTTTTTCTAAAAAATCCACTAGGTTACGATCATCAATCCGCGGGGTCACAAAAAGAGCCTTGGGAAACATGGGCTCCTTCATATCGGTCTCAACCTTTTCATACCCCTTGAGCAGGGTTGAGGAGATGACCACGGAATTGATCTTCTTTTCCGCCACATGACTCTTGAACTGACTGTATGAAACATTGTTGATCTGCGGCGAAAGCCAGTTCTGAAGAAGGATAAAGATGGCCAGGGCGATGAAGAGATAACTGAGAGAAAACTGGAATTTTTTTTCCATAACTGCTGCGTCCTTTGTGATATGGCAGTTCCGGCAATGGGAATGCTATCTTCCCTGCCCCGCCTTTGCTTTTCGTGGTATAAAAGATATCGGAGCCGTTGGGAAATATCCTTTTGTTGTTAACAGCACCTTGTTGCGCTGTTTCTAATCACTGTATTATCACTATGATACCGTGATTTTTACACAACGGCTTATTTTTTTACAAAAAGACGGCAGGGAGCCTCTAGAAAATGAATCCCGAAGAAGAAATAGTCCTGATCGTTGATGAACTCAACCACGAGGTAGCACATGTCCCCAGAAAGGTGATGCGGGAGGGGGGCCTCATCCACCGGGCCAGCTACATACTGGTGTTCAACCGGAACCGGGAAATCTTCGTCCAGAAACGGACCATGACCAAGGATGTCTACCCCGGTTATCTGGATGTCGCCACCGGCGGCGTGGTTCTGGCCGGAGAATCCTACGAGCTTTCCGCAAAGCGCGAGCTGGCCGAAGAGCTGGGCGTGCACAAGGTTCCGCTTGCCAGCCATTTTGATTTTTATCATGAGGCCGAAAACAACAGGGTCTGGGGAAGGGTTTTTTCCTGCGTTGCCGATGGTCCGTTTGTTCTCCAGCCGGAAGAGGTTGAGGATGGATTTTTTCTCGGGGTGGATGCAGTGTACTCCCTTGCCGAATCGGAAAAATTTACCCCTGACGGCCTTCTGGTGCTGAAAAAATTCCTGGCCGAATATGAAGGTTTTTCTTAAATCTCTCCTCGACCTCCTGCTGCCGTCGTTCTGTCTTGCCTGCGATACGCCTCTGGGCCCTTCGCCGGACCTGCTGTTCTGCCCGGACTGTTGCGAGAGGCTCCACACCATCAAAAGTCCGCTTTGCCCATGTTGCGGCAGGGCCTATCTCGTGGCGCCGGGCGGCGATCATCATTGCGGTATTTGCCTCGCAAACTCCAGGCATTTCAGCCGGGCCAGGGCGCTCTTTCTCTATGAAGACCCGCTCAAAGAGGTGGTCCACCGCTTCAAGTATCAGGGGAAGACCGCCTGCCTGCCGAGTTTTGCCGCATTTGCCAAAAAACTGCCCCAACCGGCCGAGATGGATGGAGCGGACTGGATCGTGCCCGTGCCTTTGCATCCGAAGCGGCTGAGGGAGCGCGGCTTTAACCAGGCTCTGCTCCTGGCCCGCGCCTTTTTCCCGAAAGACAGGCGCATTGCAGCCAACCTCCTTATTCGCTCAAGACCCACCGAGCCGCAAACTAATTTCAACGGGGCTGCCCGCCGCACCAATCTCAAAAACGCCTTTTACGTTGCCAAACCTCATGCTGTTGCCGAAAAAAAAGTCCTTATCGTCGATGATGTGTTCACCACCGGCACTACGGTGAACGAATGCGCCAGGGTTTTAAAAAAAGCGGGTGCAACGGAAGTGATGGTGTTGACGTTGGCCAGAGTCAAGGAAGATTACTAATAACTATTCAGCAGCACCGCATCTGCTTCGCAGTCTCGCGCTGCTCGCTTAGCTGTCATAGTCCTGTTCACATAGCGGAGCTATTGCTCACAGGTCTATTTCGCGCATCTGCAGCACTGCTGAATAGTTATAATTTCGGGGCGCAAAGCCCATCTTTTTTCTTTTTTACGTAACTTGTTACAGTTACTAAATCCTTGGCAGCAGAAATTTTCCGGTTTACCCTGTGGTCATATTAACCTGAGGAAAAATGCCCATGATTCTGCACATCCTTGCAAGCCTTGCCGCTTTTATTGTCGCCGGTCTGACCTTTGCCTTCATGTTGAAAAAACAGCGGGAAAGCGACTGTCCGTCCTGACTGCTTATCTACGCGACTATTGGTATGGGTCTCATATCATATTATCTTTTTACTTATTTTCTCTGATTCCACAGGCCATACATGCGCGTTTCCGGAACACCGTATAGAACCATCTGGCCGTCTGCCGCAGACCGCGCCGTTATCAACATTATCGACCAGCGTCACCTACCCCACAGCTTTGTGATCGAGGAGCTGCGCACGGTTAACGAGGTGTGCGCAGCCATCCGGGAAATGCATGTGCGTGGCGCCGGGCTTATTGGCGCCACCGCCGGATTCGGCATGCACCTTGCCGCCCGGACCGCCCCGGATCACGACTTTGCCGCCTGTATGCGGCAGGCTGCTGACGATCTGGTGCAAACCCGGCCCACAGCAGGTAATCTTGCCTGGGCGGTGAAGCGCCAGCTTGCCGCTATGGCGCAGGAAAACACTCTTGAAGCAAAGCGGGCCAGGGCCTTTGCGGTCGCCTGTGAAATAGCCGATGAAGACGCGGACTTTTGCCGGATGATCGGGGAGCACGGCAAGGAGATCATTGCCGCACTCAGCCGGAAAAAAAACGGCGCGCCGGTGAATATTCTCACCCACTGCAACGCGGGCTGGCTCGCTTTCGTGGATTACGGCTCCGCAACCGCGCCCATTTACGCCGCCCATGCCGAAGGAATCAAGGTGCATGTCTGGGTGGATGAAACCCGCCCCTGGCTGCAAGGAGCCAAGCTCACGGCCTGGGAACTGAAAGAGGAAGGGGTAGACCACACCCTGATCGCCGACAACACCGGCGGTCATTTGATGCAGCATGGGCTGGTGGACATGGTCATCGTCGGCACGGACCGCACTACCCGCTGCGGCGATGTGGCCAACAAGATCGGCACCTATCTCAAAGCCCTGGCAGCGCACGACAACAAGGTGCCATTTTATGTGGCCCTACCTTCTTCTACCTTTGACTGGGCGATTCGGGACGGGCTTACAGAAATACCTATTGAACAACGAAGCGGTGAGGAAATCACCCATATCCGGGGGTTGAGCGAAACGGCTGAACTGACCACCGTTGGTATTGCCCCGCCGGGCACGGCCACGGCGAATTATGGATTTGATGTCACCCCTGCCCGTTTGATCACCGGGCTGATAACAGAACGAGGGGTCATGCGTGCCGACGAAGAGGATATCCTGCGGTTGTACCCTGAACAGAAGTAAAAAAACGGATTTGTTAAACCAACCCCAGGCTCTCCATAACCGTATCATGAAAAAGGGGCCGGAACTGTTTGATCCGGCTGTTCTCCCGACTGGGATGGACCCGGTTGCTCAAAAGCACCATGACCAGATCTCGGGTCGGGTCTATCCAGAAAGAGGTCCCGGTGAAGCCGAGATGGCCCACGCTGGTCGGTGCCAGATACCTTCCCCCGCTTGAGCCTGTAAGCGAAGGCGTATCGAAACCAAGAGCCCAGGTGGAGCCCGGAATATCCTGCCTTATTAAAAATCGCTGCAGATCACGTGTATGGTAGCTGGGATGCTCTTCCCTCCCTTGCCATTGATCCAGCAGATGCACCCCCATCTCCAGCATCCCTTCTATGGTGCCGAACAGACCTGCATGACCTGCCGCCCCACCCAGGCCATAGGCGTTTTCATCGCTCACCTCGCCGCAGAGCTGTTTTTTACGAATTGAGCATTGTTCAGTGGGCGCATAGCTTCTGTTTTTGGTCTCTCCATTTTCCCCCATATCTGCTGCGGCATAAAATATTGTATCCGCCAGCCCCAGCGGCCCAACTATCTTTTCCCTGAAAAAACTCACCAGATCCATATTGCTTGTCTTCTCGATGATCAGACCGAGCAGCATAAAACCAAGGTCGCTGTAAATTGACATGCTGCCGGGCTCGTAAGCCAATGATTCCGCAGCAAGCAACTCAAGAAGCGTTTCGTTTCGTACATCCTCCGACAGCCCGGCTAAGTGGAGATAATAGGGTTGATGGGCAACAAATCCGGCGGAATGGCAGAGAAGATCCTTGATGGATGTCCTGTGCAGAAACGTTTTTTTTGTTTGGGGAAAGATATCCGAGACATGGGTGGTGAGTTGTATTGAACCCTCTTTCAACAAAGAGAGAATAGCCAGGGTTGTGGCCAGTGGTTTTGTCAACGAGGCGAGATCGTACACCGTCTCGGCAGCAACCGTATTTTCCTCATCATATGCAGTATGTCCGAAGGTCTGTATTATCCTTTCCCTCTTTTCCGGAATCCCCACCGCAACAGCCATGGCCGCCCCGGGAAAAGTACGGTTATGAACAGCCTCGTTAAATATTTTGTAACATGCTGAAATAATGTGTTTATTATTAATATTTTCCATTTAATAAGAAATTATCCCTCTTGCTCTTGTCCGCCCTTATAAAAAACTCCCCTTGGGTGGCTTGAAAATTGCCATAATACAGTATGTTTTTATTTATTATCATTGAATTTTTTTGGATTTTACACTATCTTTTTGTAGTTATTTTTTTAAAATATGGGCTGGTTGTGTATAGTATAATTTTACATAATAATAACAAACATTTAAAGATGATTTATTCTCTTAATATGCCGAACGTGTGCAAACTCTTTTTTCAACACCTTCTCAACCCTTTATCCGAAGAACCTGTTCACTCTGTTTTTAAAACCTGTTGATAACTTGTTTTTTTATTTTTTCCTGTTTCTTTCAGTCTGTTCCGTACGAAAAAATATATAAAATATTCAGGAGGTTAATCTCTTTATAAACATATCAACAACCCTAATAAACATAATCTTTTAAAAACAAATAAAACTACTACTACATGGGGTGCCCACTATGTCCCTTATTTTTAATATCTCTCGCGCTGATTTTCTCAATGGCCTTGCTTCCCTGCAAAATGTTACCGGGAAAAAAGGAAACATTGCCATTCTCTCCAACATCCTGATTGAATCCCAAACAGATTCTTTGCTTTTAACTGCTACGGATCTCGAAATAGGCATTCGAAACAGTCTCCCTGCTGAAATACTTTCCCCAGGGAGTATCACTCTGCCAGCTAAAAAACTTTTTGAGATAGTGAGAGAATCCGGAGCAGATCAAATTCACATAGAGATTCTAGAAAATAATTGGGCGAAAATAAGTGCTGATTCAACGGATTATAAGCTGGCAGGCATGCCGAGCGAGGAATATCCGGCTTTTCCTGAATACGATGAAAAAAATCTCGCCACACTGGCAAGTGACAGGATCAAGGATATCATAGACAAAACGATTTTTTCCGTTGCCCAGGAAGGAGAATCCCAATTCAATCTCACCGGTGTTCTGGTTGAAAAGGATGTTTCAGACGGTAAGAACATGCTCCGCATGGTTTCTTCGGACGGACACAGATTATCCCTCTGTGAAACAAATGTAGAAAGCGATTTAAGCGGATTAAAGATGGACAAGATAATTCTCATCCCCCGCAAAGGTATGCAGGAAATACGTAAATTTACTGAAGGAATACCTAATATTCAAATAGCATTTGAAGAAAAACAAGCCGTTATAAAAACAGATCATTCGATTATTGTTGTCCGTCTGATGAACGGTGATTTCCCAGATTATAAAAACATCATAAACATGATTAAAAAAGAAAAACATATTGAATTGAATAGAGTCCAATTTATGAATTCAATGAAAAAGATGAATCTTTTTACTGAAGATAGATATAATGCTGTTCAATTTAACATAAAACCGAACAAACTCGTACTTTCATCACAAAGCACGGATATTGGCAGCGCCAAGGATGAAATATCCATAAATTACGATGATTCTCCTTTAAAACTTGGTTTTAACGGAAAATATTTTGTTGAATCAATGCAGGTCATGTCCAGTGATACCATCAAGGCGTATATTAATTCAGAAGAAAGTCCCTGTATGATTCAAGGAGATGATGATCCAGGTTTTATAAGTATAATTATGCCGATGAAAATATAGTTATATACATCAACATTTTTATATAATTTTCAGAAAAACTAGAAGAGGACTTACACTTTGACTGAAGGACAGAAAAACTACGGAGCGGATCAGATCAAGGTTCTTTCCGGCCTTGAAGGCGTCCGGATGCGGCCGGCCATGTACATCGGCAATACGGCGGAAGAGGGTCTGCACCATCTCATTTACGAGGTGGTGGATAACAGTATCGACGAGGCCCTGGCCGGGCATTGCACGGACATCAAGGTTATTTTTCACCGAGACGGCAGCTGCAGCGTTGAGGATAACGGCCGGGGCATCCCGGTGGAGATGCACGAAGAGGGTGTTTCCGCCCTGGAACTGGTTATGTGTACCCTGCATGCCGGCGGCAAGTTCGACCATGACACCTACAAGGTTTCCGGCGGTTTGCACGGGGTTGGTGTATCGGTGGTCAACGCCCTGAGTAAATGGGCCACGGCCGAGGTGAAAAGAAACGGCAAGATACATCGCCAGACGTACCACCTCGGGATTCGCCAGGGCGACATGGAAACCTTCGGCGAGTCCGATAAGACCGGCACTAAGATCACCTTTATGCCGGACCCGGATATATTCAAGGAAACCACCGAATTCAAATACGAGATCATCCAGGCCCGCATGCGGGAAGTGGCCTTTTTGAACAAAGAGGTGAAAATACTCCTCCATGACGAGCGGACCGGGGCCGAGGATATCTTTCATTTCGAAGGCGGGATCAATTCCTATATCGAATACCTCAACCGCAACCGGACCCATGTCCATCCCGACCCGGTTTTTATCTACGGAGAAAGGGACAATGTCCAGGTGGAGATAGCGTTTCAGTATTTCGACGGCTATTCCGAGCGGCTTTTTTCCTTTGTCAACAACATCAACACCAAGGAAGGCGGCACCCATGTCGCGGGTTTTCGCGGGGCATTGACCCGATGCATCAACAAGTACGCCAGTGATGACGTTGTACCCAAGAACATGAAGGAGAAGATGGGTGGCGATGATGTGCGCGAGGGGTTGACCTGCGTGGTTTCCGTCCGCGTTCCCGACCCGCAGTTCGAGGGGCAGACCAAGACCAAGCTTGGCAACAGCGAGGTCAAATCCATCGTTGAGGCTGTCTGCCACGAAAAGCTGTCCATCTATCTGGAGCAGAACCCCCAGGTGGCCAGGAAGATTCTCACCAAGGTGGTGGATGCAGCCCGTGCCCGCGAAGCAGCCCGGCGCGCCAAGGAACTCTCCCGCAAGAAAGGCTCCGGCCTTGACCTGCTCATGGCAGGAAAATTGGCCGAATGTCAGTCCAAGGATCCCAAAGACCGGGAAATATTCCTGGTCGAGGGTGATTCCGCCGGCGGCTCGGCCAAACAGGGACGGGACCGTTCCGTGCAGGCCATCCTTCCCCTGCGGGGTAAGATCATGAACGTGGAAAAGGCCCGTTTCGACAAGATTCTCTCCAGTGAGGAAATAAAACAGATCATCTCCGCGCTGGGCACCGGCATCGGCCGCGATGAGTTTGATCTGGATAAACTTCGGTACCACAAAATCATCATCATGACCGATGCGGATGTGGACGGCGCGCATATCCGCACTCTGCTGCTCACCTTTTTCTACCGGCAGATGCTGCCCCTGGTGGAAAACGGAAATATCTACATCGGTCAGCCGCCCTTGTTTCGCCTGGGCCGCGGCAAGAAAGAACAGTATTTTTCCGACGAGCAAGAGCTCAACCAGTATCTGTTCGCCCAGGCCAGCACCAGCGTGCAGGTGACGGTGGGAGCAAGCAAGGAGACCATGGCGGGCGAGGATCTCATCACCCTGCTCAAGAATCTTTCCGGCTACCAGAAGATCATGGAGTACCTGACCAGGATCAATCTCTGGGAAGAGATGGTTCATTTTCTGCTGGACAACGATATCAGCTCGGCGGATCAGTTTGAAGACCTCAATCTGGTGGAGCACCTCAGGGAACAGTTGCACAGCAATGATCTGATCCTCGGCGCTGTCCGTCCCTGCCGTTGGCGGCCGAGTTGCTGGGAGTTCGATGCGGCCATAAAGGATAAGGCCCATATGATGATCACCGTTGGCCCGCAGATTCCGCTGATTAGCGAATACCGTTCCGCCATGCGTCAGTATGGGCAGATCAAACAGTATCTCACCACCGATTTCACCGTGGAGACCGCCAACAAGGAGATTGCGGTGCCCAATTGGTTGGAGCTGCTCACCATCGTACGGCAGGAGTCTTTCCGGGGCAGTAATCTCCAACGCTACAAGGGTCTCGGTGAAATGAACCCCGAGCAGCTCTGGGACACCACGATGAACCCGGAGAAACGGACCCTGCTTCGAGTCAGCATCGACGACGCGGCCCTGGCCGACGATATGTTCACCTGTTTGATGGGCGACAAGGTGGAACCGAGACGCGAGTTCATCCAGAACCATGCTCTCGAGGTTGCGGATCTGGATATCTAGCCGCAGATAAGTATCCCCCTCCCTTGACGGGAGGGGGTTGGGGGTGGGTGAAGTTGCAACCGACCGAGGTAATGGCTCGTTCCCCCTCTCCCTAACCCTCCCCCGCGAGTGGGGAGGGAATTATCGAAGTTTTACCAACCCGTTCGCCCTGAGCTTGCCGAAGGGGGTTTTCTGAGTTTTTCAATAGGTTCATCACACAAGGATTTGTAATATGTCGGAAGAAATGACTCAAAATTTGCCGATCTCCTCGATCTCCATCGAAAAGGAATTAAAGAAATCCTATCTCGATTACGCCATGAGCGTCATCATCGGCCGGGCTTTGCCGGATGTCCGGGACGGTCTCAAACCCGTGCATCGCCGCGCCCTGTTCGCCATGCGGGAACTGAGCAATTTCCACAACCGCCCCCACCTCAAGTCGGCCCGTATTGTCGGTGATGTTATCGGTAAGTACCATCCCCACGGCGATACCGCGGCGTATGACACCATCGTCCGTATGGCCCAGGATTTTTCCATGCGTTATCCGCTGGTCGACGGCCAGGGTAACTTTGGCTCGGTGGACGGTGACTCCCCAGCGGCCATGCGTTATACCGAAGCGCGGATGACCAAGATCGATCAGGAAATCATCGCTGATCTGGAAAAGGAAACCGTTGATTTTGTTCCCACCTACGACAACTCCCACATGGAGCCGGTGGTTTTCCCCTCACGAATCCCTAATCTGCTGATCAACGGCTCCTCGGGTATCGCGGTGGGCATGGCCACAAATATTCCGCCCCATAACCTGGTGGAGGTGATGAACGGCCTCATCGCCATGATTGACGACCCCAACATCACGGTCAATCAGCTCATGGATCATATCACCGGTCCGGATCTTCCCACCGGCGCCTTTATCTGCGGCAGGGCCGGGATTCGCGAGGCATATGAAACCGGGCGCGGCTCCATCCTCATGCGCTCCAAGACCGATGTGGAAAAGAACAAGAACGGCCGGGAATCCATCATCATCACCGAGATTCCCTACCAGCAGAACAAGGCGTTTCTCATCGAGAAGATCGTCCTGTTGGTCAAGGATAAACGGATAGACACCATCGCCGAGGTTCGCGACGAGTCCGACCGGCACGGCATGCGCATCGTACTGGACCTGAAAAAGGACGCCATTGCCGAGGTGGTGATCAACCAGTTGTACAAGCTGACCCCGCTCCAGCGGAGCATGGGCATCATCCTGCTCTCCATCGTTAACAACCGGCCGGAGATCCTTAATCTGCGGCAGATTTTGGAATATTTCCTGCTGCACCGGAAGACCATCGTCTACCGGCGCACCGCCTACGACCTGAAAAAAGCCGAGGAAAAAGCCCATATCCTGGAAGGACTCAAGATCGCCATCACCAACCTCGACGAGGTTGTGGAGCTGATCAAGAAATCCGCCAACCCGGCGGAAGCCAAGACCGGCTTGATCGCCCGTTTTTCACTGACCGAGATCCAGGCCCAGTCCATCCTGGAGATGCGTCTGCACAGGCTCACCGGCTTGGAACGGGAGAAGATCGTCAATGAATACGAAGAGTTGATGCGGCTGATCACCTGGTTCAAGCAGGTATTGGCCGATCAGGCTCTGGTGATGAAAATCATCCGCGACGAGTTCACCGAGATCATCGAGCAGTACGGCGACGAGCGGCGCACCGAGATCATCGAGGCCCCTGACGAGATCCTGCCAGAAGACATGATCATGCAGGAAGAGATGGTCGTAACGGTAACGCATGAGGGATACATCAAGCGCAACCCGGTCGACCTCTATCGCTCCCAGCGGCGCGGCGGCAAGGGGGTCAAGGGCGCCAACACCATCGAGGATGATTTCGTCTGCAACATGTACACGGCCTCCACCCACGATACCTTCCTCTTCTTCACCAACTACGGCAAGGTCTTCTGGCGCAAGGTCTACGAGATCCCGCAGGCGGGCCGTATCGCCCGGGGCAAGGCCATCGTCAACCTCCTGGAGCTTACCGAGGGCGAAAAGGTTGCCGCTATTTTGCCGGTATCCACCTTTGATATACCCGAGGATCAGGAATGCCATATCATGATGATCACCAAGAAGGGCATCGTCAAGAAAACGGTACTCTCCGAGTTCCGTCGCCCCATCCGGCGCGGCAAGATAGCCCTCACCATCCGCGAGGATGACGAGATCCTGGGCGCGGTGCTCACCAACGGTTCCAACGATATCCTGGTTGTAACGAGAAAGGGCATGTCGGTTCGCTTCAACGAGCAGAACGTCCGCAGCATGGGCCGCACCGCTACCGGGGTCAAGGGCATCAACCTTGCCGAGGGCGATGAGGTGGTCTCTGTGGATGTGGTGCACGAGGGCTCCTCGGTGGTGGTGGTCACGGAAAACGGCTACGGCAAGCGGAGCGAGGTGGAGGATTACCGGCTGATCAAGCGCGGCGGCAAGGGCGTTTTCGCCATCAAGGCCAGCGAGCGCAACGGCCTGGTGGTCGGGGCCATGCAGGTGACCGACGAAGACGAGCTGATGATGATCACCAACGGCGGCAAGATCATCCGCATCTCCATGCGCGATCTGCGGGTCATCGGCCGGAATACTCAGGGCGTACGGCTCTTCAAGCTGGACGAGGGTGAAAAGGTCATGGCGGTTGATCGCATGGCCGAGATTATTTCCGATGATGAGGAAGGCGAGGACGAAGAAGGTGGGGCTGAGGAGTAAGATCGGTCTGATCCGCTAATGGTTCTGGCTCTCATGATGTTCGGGGTGAGAGTCAGAACTTTAAAATAAGTTGTTAGTGGGCTTCTCATGCCATCGCAGATCGAGAAACTTGAAGCGCACGCCAGTCATCTGCTCGATGCCTTCATTGGGCTGAGGGAAAGGTATGCGTTGCTTCACCCGATGTTGTTTGATCCTGTGGTCAACCAAGATCGCGGCTCCATGAAGCAAGCACGTGGCTTCAAGACTCTTCGGTACTCGCTGTTCCTGTCGTGTGTTCAAGACATCGTCAAATTGTGCCGTGATTCATGTGATCGAACACCGAGCATTAAAAATGTAGTAACCGCGCTTGAGGATCCGTCGCTCCGCGCCGCACTGGAAAAGCGGTACGCAATTTGGATAACTCCTTCAATCGAGCGGGAAACGGATCACGAGATCATCTCTGCGCTTAAACTTATGGAGCAACACGAGAGAGCTCAACTTCGGGCACAGTTTGTCGACAACTATGAGCAGCTACTCGCCATCTGGTCAGTCGTCTCGGCTTCAAAGGCGATGGAGGGTTTTGCTACCGTGCGCGACAGGGTCTCTGCGCACACGGAGATTCGATTCGTCGCTGATAAGTATCAACCGGTCGACATCGGGGCTCTTGGCATTAAATGGGGCGATTTGCTTTCGACAATCGATACGATGCAGCGCATGGTCGAATTGATAGGTCTCATTGTTCGTAATGCGACGTTTTCTTGGGAGTCATTTGATCAGCAACTTTCAACAGCGGTGGTCGATTTTTGGAGTCTTCCCGATGCAGCCCGATAACCAGTAATGTCAAACATTGCACTTCGTAATGGGTTTATTGGTTCTGTTGCGGACAATGGCAAACAAGCACACGGCAAAATACCCTTGGATAGCCCATGACCCCTCCTGAAAATATCGCGGTAATAGGCGCCGGCAGCTGGGGAACCGCTCTGGCAAAACTCCTTGGCGACAAGGGGTTCAGCGTGGATCTCTGGGCCCATCGCGCGGACCATGTCGCCGGACTCATGCGGGATCGGGAGAACACAACCTATCTCCCCGGTTTCCCTTTGCCCGCTGCGGTGCATCCCACCGCTGATCTGGCCCAGGCTGTTTCCGGAAAGTCGGTGGTGGTCATGGTGGTTCCCTCCCATGTCTACCGGGAGGTGTTCACCCTCCTTGCCCCTCATCTGGCCCCGGACGCCGCGATCATTTCCGCCACCAAGGGGGTTGAAAACGAGACCCTGCTCACCATGAATCAGGTGATGGCGGAGGTGCTGGCCAAGGAAAATCCCGGCTTTAATGGACAGCTCGGGGTTTTGGCCGGGCCGAGCTTTGCCAAGGAGGTTGCCGCAGGCATCCCCACGGCAGTGACGGTCGCCGCCCCCACCATGGAGGGGGCCAAGTTTTTTCAGGATATCTTTCACACCGAACGCTTCCGGGTCTATGCCGGCACAGATGTGATCGGCATGGAGCTGGGCGGTGCGCTGAAGAATATCGTGGCCATTGCCGCTGGCATCTGTGACGGCCTGGGCTACGGCACCAATACCCGCGCTGCCTTGATCACCCGAGGGCTTGCCGAGATCACCCGCCTTGGGGTGGCCATGGGCGCCACCCCCCTCACCTTTTCCGGCCTGGCCGGGATGGGCGATCTGGTGCTCACCTGCACCGGAGATCTGAGCCGGAACCGGCAGGTTGGTCTCAAGCTCGGGCAGGGAAAAACATTGAAACAGATCCTTGCCGAGATGGAGATGGTGGCCGAGGGGGTGAAAACCACCCGTTCCGCCATGGCCCTGGCCAAGAAGATCGGAGTGGAGATGCCCATCTTGGAGCAGGTCTATGCCATGATCTATGAGGATAAGCCCTGCGCTGAGGCGGTTCAGTCCTTGCTTGGCCGGGATCAGAAAGAGGAAATCATAGAAGTTTGATGTGTCCGCCTCTGAAATTTTTAGCTACGAAAGCAGCAAGTCAGCACTATCCGATGAGAAAATTGCTTAAGACAAACAAGTCCCCTCTCCCCCGGCGGGAGAGGGTCAGGGTGAGGGGGAAGATGTTTAATGTGAGGTTGTCGGCGAGTTCACCCACCCCCCTGCCCCCTCCCGTCGAGGGAGGGGGAGTTTGATGACTGCCAGCCGGAATGAGTGCCACCCGAGCGGATCGTATGTGGCCATTTTTTTTTCCATCCACTACGTGCTCAAGGCGGAACAGTTGCTGAAAGGTGCGAGCATCCCCCTGGATGTTGTGCCGGTGCCCCGTGAAATCAGCGGGGATTGCGGCATGGCCATCACCTTTGATTCGGACCGGTTGGCAGCGGTGCAGGGTATTCTGGATGCAGCCGGCATTGCCATTGCCCGGATTTTTTGCAAGGATGGGGAAGGGATGTATCGGGAGATAGCTTGGAAGAATGGTGCGTGATAATTTGAAATGTGGTGAAAAGCGGTGCTTCGACAGGCTCAGCACGAACGGAAATTGTCTTCCCGAACGGAAATTGTTTTACCGAACGGAAATTGTTTTGCCGAACGGACAAGGTTGTAATGCATTGATATTCCGTTCGTGCTGAGCCTGTCGAAGCACTGTTGTTAAAGTCCAAATTGGAAGGAATAATGACCAAACCGAAACTGACCAGCACCGTCAAAGCCGCGGGTTGAGCCGCAAAATTGAGTCCGGGGGACCTGGACCATATTTTGTGCGGCCTTGATCTGCCGACCGATCCGAATCTGATCGTGGGTGCGACAACGGGCGAGGATGCCGGGGTGTATCGTCTCAACGACGACACCGCCCTCATCCAGACGGTGGATTTTTTCACCCCCATTGTCGACGACCCCTACCAGTTCGGGCAGGTGGCGGCTGCCAACGCGCTTTCCGACGTGTACGCCATGGGCGGAAAGCCGCTGTTGGCCATGAACCTGGTGTGTTTTCCCATCAAGGAGATGGACCGGTCTATTCTGCAGGATATTCTGCGCGGCGGGCTCGACAAAATCAAGGAGGCCGGGGCCTTGCTGGTGGGCGGGCATTCCATCGAAGACAGCGAACTGAAATACGGACTTTCCATCACCGGGGTGGTCCATCCCAGCCGGGTGATCCTTAACTCCGGCGCCCAGGTGGGCGATCGTCTCCTGCTCACCAAGCCGCTTGGCACCGGGATCCTCTCCACCGCCCTCAAAGGCGGCGTTGCCGCAAAAGGCATTGAGGCGATGATCACTACGGTCATGGCCACCTTGAACCGTGAGGCGGCCCAGCTCATGCAGACCATCGGCCCCCACGCCTGCACCGACATCACCGGTTTCGGGCTGGTGGGGCATCTGCACGAGATGGCCCTTGCCTCGGGAGTGGCGATTCGAATAGATTCCCGGGCCGTGCCGGTGCTGCCGGAGACCCTGCACTTTGCCTCCATGGGCATCATCCCGGAAGGAGCCCACAAAAATAAGGCCTTTTACGGGCAGTATATGAAAAGCAGCCTGGAGGAGATGGACCCCATGGAGATGGTCCTCCTCGACCCGCAAACCTCGGGCGGTCTGCTCATAGCCGCCTCGGCCGATGGGGTAAACTCCATTGCCGACCGGCTTGGCAAACGCAATTACCCCCTGGATTTCGGCATCATCGGCGAGGTGATTGCCGGTCCGCCGGGAACCATTGAAATCGTTTGACAGACAAGGTATAGCACCAGTCATGCTCAGATTTTTTCTCGATCAAAGCCACAGGGAAA